>UEXL01000160.1_pt1 | contig 28457 bp, 54 predicted proteins | sample 1796671 | NCBI WGS metagenome assembly UEXL01 (sample SAMEA4772471, study PRJEB27181) | metagenome | reverse complement strand
AACCTTACCACTTTTCATACAGTTTACAACTATATATACAACTTTTACAAACAAATCATTAATACATTTAGATAATATAAATGTAACTAATAAAAACACAATTGAATGATTAAACAAACTATTAAACTTTCACTTAAATTATTACAATTACTATTAATATCATTACCACATGTAATATATATATAATGTCATAATGTCATGACAATGAGTCACTGACCAATACTTTCATCACATTTACAACATAAATAATATACACTTGTATAAACTTACAAACAAACTACATAACTAACTGGATAATAACTATATAAATAATAACTTAAATAATAATAACTATGTCAACTTTAAATTCTAAAAGATTTGTAATCAGAAAATCACTAATTGGTAAAAATCAACTAATCTCATTCACTAACAAAAAGGTATCACTATTGAATACAATCATGATATTGCTTATGAAATAATGAAAGATAAATTAAACTCAATGAATTGTTTCACTAAGTACAAATCTTACACTTCATCTAATAATATTCCAGTAGTATTAAGAGATAAAGAGTTAGTGTAGTGACAAACTGTCATGACAATCTGACATAATGGTTAATGTGAGTTCGATTCTCACTATGTCAACTAATATAATAACTATGATAACAAAAATACAAAAAGCATTCTTTATTCAATGTCTAGTAGATGATGACAATGACTTATATGAATTAACAATTAATGGCAAAACATTCACACTAGATAATGTATATGATTCACCTTATGGTAATCTATTTGATGAGTTAAATATGCTAGTAGATACAATACAATAATATGATAATAACTCAAACAATTAATAATACTGTAGTCGATATGACTCACATAATAAATCTTCAAAGTGAAGGAATACTAACAAGACAAGATGTCTTAGGTATAATAGAAACTAATAAACAATGTATAATATGAAAAAGATTTATATAGATTTGCAAAAGCAAGACAAAGAGATCCACTCTTTAAAATAAGTAAACAACAAATAGAAGCAATGGAAAGAGCATACTGGTTAAAGTATAATAATTACAAACAAAATCAAATGTTAAATGGATAATAATAATATGAAAATAATCAAACATAAATCACAAGAATTATATACTTGCAGTATTGATAACATATCATTTACTAGTCCAGATTACAACAGTGTAATGCAGTGGCGAGATGACAATGTACCAAATGCAGAGTATTACAAAGAAATCAAAGTATTACATGACAAAGCAATGCAAAGCATGTATAATAATAACCCAACTAATTACACAGGAGACTAATGGCAAAAAATGAAACAACTCGATGAAATGGCTAACAAGCTAGTTCCTCAAATACTACACAAAATATATAATACAATCAATACTGAATTAGCATACAGCGATCTTGATTTTGAAGGTGATGAGCTGCATGATGCTCATGACTATGTAATGACACTCGTAATAAATAAATTAATAACAAATAAATTTTAAATATGGACAAAAGAAAAACAATTGCACTAGCGTGCTTAGTATTTATCGGTGGTTACTTCGCAGGTAACACAAATGGTAAACAACAAAAGGTAGACGAAATATTAACTACTATGAATGAAGTACAATTAGACTGGTATCATTGGCAAGATATGGCAGATATTGTAGAAAGCAAATCAATTCATGGTGACGTAATTGTGATCGGTGAATAAAAAAACTGCGCTTAAATTAATAATACTTATAGCTCTATTGTCATATAGCAGTTATAAGTTAGGCCAAGGTAATCCTATAATAGTAGAAAAAACTGTTGAGGTGAAAGTATATGACAAAGGTTTTTGTGTGTCTTGTTTTAAAGAACATACTTGGAATGAAATGTATGCACTGATGAACACTCATCTTGACTCAATTACAAACAAAACACAATAATCCTTGGATAATATAATAAACAAACAATATGAAATGTAAATGTACAAATGTAATTCCTCAAGGTCGATTAGCCTTAGGTTATAGAACCTGTGTCAACTGTAGCACAACTGAGCTTTATAGTTATATACCAATTATCGGTAACAAACAAGTGCTCGAGCTACAAATAGTATCACAAGAACTATCTGCTGCTGTACATAAATCATGGCGTAGAATAATACCACCCTAACAGTAAACCGACGCCTTGGCTTCCTTAAGGTATCAGTTGTACAAAGCCAGTCGTAGTGACAGGTGGTAAATGGGCGTGAAATGGTAAGCGACAACCGCGGCGAAAGCAAAGGTGTCAACGCAGGTTCGAATCCTGCCACGTCCACTAAATAATAAATATGCAAAGAATAAAATTCACATCGAAAACTACCGCTAAAACTAGCGAAGGACTAAAGTATAAAGGTTATGCTGTCGGAGAATTACCACCAACGTTTGCTTTATATATAATGAGAACAAAGAAAACTATGGAATTAAAGAGTGGTTTAACTATAAAGGATTAACATGGATAGCAGAATAATACAAGATATGGAAATAGTAGAGCGTGAAGCTTGCTATTTAATAGACACAATAGAACATTCATTAGAACGTATAGTAAACTATAATGATCTAACTGACGAAGAAATGAAGTCCATAAAAGATATGGCAATTATAATGCTCCAAGAATGGAGCTAGCTCAACCGCGGCGAAACGTATAAATGAACTTTAATTGCATCGATACGTACAGCAAAGGTGAGCACATGCTAGAAAATAGGAGACAAGAGTCACACTAACTAGCTGACTAACTAGGTATGGTTGTATAGTTCTAAAAAGAGGTGCTCTGTATACTACTACTGACGAGTATTGAGGTTCGATTCCTCATCTAGTTACTAAATCGATACATAATACGATTAACAACAGATAATATAATAAACAATAATATGCTAATAGACCAAATCAAACCAGAAATTCTAGTTAAACTAGATGAAAACTATGAAGAGTATAACTTATGCGTTAACAGCGTATACGACAAGCTAAGTACTAGCGCAATATACAGCCAACTAGAAATCTCAGACGTAAGAGATATAATTACTTTTGCCAACCTAGATACTAGTAATTGGCAAGCTGTTGATTTCTTATTCGGCACTAAAATCTTAAATAAATAACAATTAAATTAAATAAACTATGTCAGACTCAATTAAAAAGTACGAAGAAATGTACGACAACAAGCTGGAAGAAAAAATGATCAGCAAAGGCTTCGGTGAAAAAGATTCACACGATGAAGAACACGTAATGAAAGTAGTGTGTAAACACTTCGATCTAGAATTAACAGATACATGGTCAAGCGACTGTGATCACTACATATACGAAGAAAGTACAGCTGATGGCTACACTGTGTATGTAAGTTTATATGAAGCTAATGCAAATGTATGTGTAAGTGAAAATGTATTTTACTATGACAATGATTTATCAGCAGAGCTTAAACAAGCTATTTATGATAACGATCATAGCGATGTTAAAATATACTTATCTATGTTATACGACGGTGAATACTGGATTCAAGATACTATACAAGATATTTATCTAGAACTAGTAGAATTATACACTGATATGTGTAAAGATGAATTAACAGATGAAGGTTTTGACGAGCCTAAATCAATAGATATGTTAAACTTAATAGCAAACAACGAATAATATGGCAACAAGAAACGTAACTATGGTAGTCCATAGACAAGAATCAGAAAAATACGTAAAAGGTTTTGCTGTAAATCCAAGCGAAGTAGCAGACAAAAGCTATGTAAATATGTACTTACATCATGATGGTTATCCTGAATATCAAGGTGTTCAAACAGCTAACTGGATTAAGTATATGCAAGATACTAAAGGTTTTACAAACTTTGGCGATGGCTCAAGAATTGCATCTCATTTAGTTAAAGACATGCATTATAACTCGCAATACTTATATCCTAGTGTAGAAGGTATTGATCATAATTATACTTATATTATATGGGTAGGTAAGTCTGACGTATGGGTAAGCTGTTGGAATCAATATACTGACGAATGTGTATTTGTATCAACACCTGATAAAATAATTAAGAAATGGTCAAGTCCAAATCATGGTTATGATTATACAGACTGGAATTACAAACATAATACGAACAAAGCTGGATAATATACATATGACAGACAGACAAATCGAACAAATGGCAATACGTGTAGCAGACATAGTTATACAAGCTCTAGAAGACAAGCAGCAAGAGTGGGACAAAGCTCTCGTTGCTGATCTTCACGAGCAAAACACAGAGCAACAACTGTTAGCTCAATTAGCTACAGCTATGACTCAGCTAGACTTTGCTCTTAGCAATGAAGACTACGCAAGATGCGCAGAACTACAAGAACAAATAATAAAAATAGAAAACCAATTAAATAAATATAAATGATAAAACCAATGCTCGCATACAAAGTTGACTCAAAACCAGTCGACTGGACTAAAAAAGTCTACATGCAACCAAAACTAGACGGCGTACGTTGTCTAATCCAACTTAATGACAAAGGCGAAGTATATGCATACTCTCGTACAGGTAAACCGTGGCTCAACATTGCGCACATACTAGAAGATCTAGAATATTTTTTCGAAGTACATCCTGACGTTGTGCTTGACGGCGAATTATACAACCACGATCTACGTGATGACTTCGAAAAGATTATATCTCTTGTTCGTAAACAAAAACCTACAGACGATGACAGAGCTGAAGCAGCAAAACTAGTACAGTTCCACTGCTATGACTATGTAGAAACAGTAATGAATATGCCATACAGTTACAGAATGGATCAATTATGTACAAGCGATATGTATACAGATTCTGTACGCTATGTGCCATCGTATCTAGTTAACAAGCACGAAGAAGCTTTAGACTTACATCACAATGCTTTTCTACCTCAAGGTTACGAAGGTTCTATCTTACGTCTTGACGGTCCTTATCAGTGCAAACGTTCTTATAACTTACAAAAGTTCAAAGACTTTCACGATGCCGAAGCTACAATCGTAGGTTACGAAGCAGGTAAAGGTAAACGCGAAGGTACACTAGGTAAGTTCTTTATGATGGACGATCAAGGTGTTAAGTTCGGTTGTCCACCAGGCAAAGGTTTTACTTACAAAGATTTAGCTGATATACAAAACAACATTCATGACTACATCGGCGAAACAGCAACGTTCACATATTTCGAACGTACTAAAGCTGGTAGTTACAGACATCCATTTTACAAATGCATCAGAAACTATGAATAATCCTTGGACAAACGCATATAACCATCCAAACTTTGCTGGTTATAATAAAGAACAAATAGACGAAATGCTCATATGTGAGCTACAAGAAATATACAACTATGAGTAGACTAATATGGAAATTATATAACAACTTGATAAGCATAGAAGTTGCTAATCAGTTACTAGACGAACACTACAGATGAATATATTTTATTTAGATTCAGACCCTGTAAAAGCTGCACAGATACAATACAATAAGCATGTGGTCAAAATGATCTTAGAATCAGCCCAGATGCTTTGTACTGCGCATCATCATTATGACAATGGAGATTATGTGCCATATAAAAAAGCACATTACAACCATCCGTCAACTATATGGTGTAGACGTTCAAGAACAACTTATATTGGTTATATGATCATATGATTGCTTTAGGTAATGAATATACAAAACGATATGGTAAAACACATTTACCAATTACAAAATGCGCAGATATATTAAAAACTATACCTCCAGGTATTCAAACAGTACTTTCGAAGAACCACCACAATGTATGCCAGACCAATACAAAGTGCCAGGTTGTAGCATAACAGCTTATTGGAATTACTATGAACAAGAAAAGCATACAGTAGCAGCAAAAGACGAACAATTAATATTTAGACCAGATGAGAAGAAAATTATACAAACATTTAGTTGAGACAGACGTTTTCAACACAAGAACCAAAATTAAAAATTTTGTTAAGCCAAGGGTGACAAAAGCTAATAAGAATAAAAGAGTAATAGGCTAATGTCACATAGGAAAATAGAATATTTAAATGACAATAGGATTATATACAGGCGTAATCCTGTAAATGATGATCCTACTTATAGTACCGAGCACTTCGATTACTACGAAGATGGTACTCATGAGCATTATCATTTATTTAATAGTAAGTCTAAAATAACGTCCTATAAGTCATTAACTTGGCATTCATTAGTATTATGTTATTTAAACAGATATAACATGAATACACATGCTAAAATCGTCAGATTTATAGCTGATAAGTCTAATGGATTTATTACATTTAAAATCGGTGAAGCTAGCATTGAAAATATAATACAAAGTACGTTTTGGGGTGGAGTATATGCTCCTAAAAACAAAGCACGTAAAATAATATTTAAAGACTTTTGTGGTTTAGATTTTAAATCTAAAATGCAAATCGTAGGACAGTTGTTAGGTAAGTCTAAACAAATACATAAAGACGATGTGTATGAGTGTATGATTGATCTTAATGATAATGGCAACAAGATAACTTGGTCTCGTGTTGCAGGACTATTAGACTGCTCTGTAAGAACAGTATTAAGAAACATTAATGAAGAACTTAAACATGAAAAAAAACTATTAAATGAAAAAATATAATGTAAAAATTACATACGATATAAAGAAGACGTTAAGGCTTGTATGCCTGATGATAAGCCTTATGATCAATATACTAGAGAAGAACTTATAACTAAGTTTTTACCTTTAGTAGAAAATATAGCACGTAAGTTTTCAACAACACAACAAGCTTCAGGCGTTATGAGTATTAATGATATCATACAAGAAGGTAGCGCAGGTCTTACAAAAGCTGTAGATAGATTAGACTGGGAAACATTAGAACAATCCGAAGACGTAGAAAAAACTTTAAAATCATTTCTATCAAAAAGAATTAAAGGTGCTATACGTAGAGCTATAGATAAAAACAGAGGTGATATACGTATACCTGAACATAAGCTAAATGAAATACGTAAAGACAATGGTAAAGATCAAAAATGGTTGCAATGTTTTTTAATAGTATATTTTTATCTATTGATGCACAACCTACAGACGATGAAAACTCTATGTATCAAATACCTGATAAATCTGAACCTTATAACATACAACTATTAAATATATTTTTAAAGGTTTGTTAAAAACATTTAACTGATAAAGAGTTTGAAGTATTAAGATTAAGCTATGGTTTAGACTGTGATAAACACTCAGCTAAAGATATAGCATTAACTTTAGGTATAACAGGAGCAAGTGATTATGTAAGAGTATCAGAACTAAAAAAACAAGCAGTACAGAAATTAATAGACAACGTAGATCACTCGCAAGTGCTTGACTACCTGTAAATTAAATCAATACATGTAATTATATTAATAAGCAATTTAAATAAGAACGAATGAACATAAACGAAAAATTAGCGACAATCCAAACAAAGTTTAAATCGAAAAAGAGTAGATTTAACTCCTTCGGCAAGTACAACTTCAGATCAGCCGAAGACATCCTAGAAGCAACAAAACCCTTTCTATTAGAGTTAGGAGTTACAGTTACGATCAATGAAGAACTTAACGTATTATTTGACAATATGCCTGTCATGGAATCTACAGCAACTATCAGTGATGGTAAAGAAATGATTCATGCAAAAGCAATTGTCGGTGTAGACTTAAATCAAAAAGGTATGAACGTACCACAACAATTTGGTTCAGCATCTTCGTATGCAAAAAGTATGCGTTAGGTAATTTATTTCTAATTGATGACACAGCTGATAGTGACGCTACAAATGATCACGGCAAAAAGAAATTTGTGCCAAAAACAAACAAACCAACTTTAACCTCGACTAATGATCCAGCTTTTAGTAAAGCTAAGGACTATGTAAAAGCAGGTGGTAAAGTAGCGGCTATAAAAGCCAAGTACAGTCTATCTCAAGAGGTAGAACAACAACTAACAACACTGTAGTATGAAAAAGCAAGAGGTATTAAAAGCGTTAGAAGATGATGAAAACTATTACGGAGACTTTGGTAAAAAGTATCTTAGTAATTCAGACATCGGTACGCTCTTAACCAATCCCTTAGCTTTAGGAAAGCAGCAAGCACAAAGACCTGCGTTTCTAGTCGGTGGATACTTTCACACAGCAATACTTGAGCCAGACAAGCTTAAGAATTTTAAGATAGTAGAAGCTACAACTAGAAATACTAAAGCATATAAGGAGATTTCAGGCGGTGAAATGTGTTTATTAAAACATGAGGTTGATCAAATTGAATTAATGACAGAAAAGATGCTAGACAACGAAGTATGTAGAGATTTAATAAGATCAGGCAATGTTAAATATGAACAACCTGAAATTACAGAGCTTGAAGGTCAAATGTGGAAAGGTAAAGCTGATATTGTAAACCATGATGAAAAGCTGATCATTGATTTAAAGACGACAGCAGACATCACAAAGTTTAAATACTCAGCATCTAAGTACAACTATGACAGTCAAGCTTATATTTACAGTAAACTATTTGGTTACGAAATGCTATTCATTGCAATAGACAAAAACACACATCAAATAGGTATCTTTGATTGCTCACCTGAGTTCTATGAACGAGGTCAAGATAAAGTAAAAAGAGCAGTCGAGGCTTATGAATTATTTTATAAGTCAGAGGACTTTGATCCTAAACAATATTTTTTAACTAAAACCCTTTAAACCATGGCAAGAACTAGAAAACAAATTTGCACAGTATCAGGAATTAACACAAGCATCAACAACTTTTACACAGGACAAAACCACGTAAAAGCAGTAGATAACTTAAGAAGAAACACTGGTGCTACAAAACAACAAATAACAAGAATGTTTAACCAAGTAAACGCATATTAATATGGCATCAATAATTAAAGCTAGTATTAACCTTAATGAAATACCTAAAGATAAAATTATCATAGGTAAAAAAGGTAAATACTTACCAATTACGATTACACTGAACGACGAAGTTGATCAGTTTGGTAATCAAGGTCCAGTTATAGTGGATCAAACTAAAGAAGAACGTGAGGCTAAAGTAGCTAAAACTTATTTAGGAAATGTAAAGGTTGTATGGACTAACGGTGATAATGTAAACGCAGCACCTAGAACAGATCAACCACAACAAGCACAACAAGCAAAACAAGAAGTAGAAGACGATTTACCATTTTAAATTAAATTAAATGCAGGACAGAGAGAGATCAATGGATTTTTGATTGATGAATTCAATCAACATGGCCTAGAAGAGAAGACACAGGGTATATGCCCTTTGTGTTCTCACGATAGGAAACCTAAAAATCAAAAGGCCAAATGTGCGTCTTATGATTGGGAACGTGGTCTCGGTACTTGTCACAATTGTAACACAACCTTTCAATTACATACGTATCAACGTAAAGGTGCTAGTGAAAAAGTATATGTAAGACCTACAGTCTCAGCATATCAACCACCAGCAACTAAAGTAATTGGTTGGTTTGAAACAAGAGGGATATCTCAGAAAACCTTGACTGACTTAAACGTCGGTGAAGGTTCTGAGTTTATGCCGCAAACCGGTAAAACCGAGAACACAATAAAGTTCAATTATTTCATGGGCGATCAACTTATTAATGTTAAGTATCGCGATGGTAGAAAGAACTTTAAATTATATAAGGGTGCTGAAAAAGTATTCTATAATATAAATAGTATAGTAGGTTATGACACTTGCGTTATAACTGAGGGCGAAATGGATGTGTTAGCGTTACACGAAGCTGGTATTAAAAATTCTATATCAGTTCCTAACGGTGCTACATTAAACTCTAATAATTTAGATTATCTTGATAATTGTATAGATTATTTTGAAGACAAAGAAAAGATAATATTAGCAGTTGATTCAGATGAAGCAGGTCAAGCATTACAATCAGAGCTAGTTCGTAGACTAGGCGCTGAAGTATGTTACCTAGTATCATTTGATGATTGTAAAGATGCTAATGAATATTTACAGAAACATGGCAAAGAAAAACTACAAGAGCGTATCAATACAGCAAGACCTGTACCGCTCGAAAACGTCACAACATTTAAAGACATTGAAGATGAAGTCACAGACTTTGTACGTAACGGTTTTAAGAAAGGATATCAAGTCGGTCTTAGTAACTTTGACGAGATATTTTCAACGTATACCGGTCAGTTTATCACTGTTACTGGGATACCTAGTAGCGGTAAGTCTGATTTTGTTGACCAGATGGTTGTAGGTTATAATAACAACTATGGTTGGAAAACAGCTTTTGCATCGCCTGAAAATGCTCCTACATATTTACATGCGCACAAGTTAATGCGTAAGACTTGGCAAGGTATGCCATCGTCTAAAGATATACACGGAGACAAATGGAATAGAGTTGCTAGTCATGTAAATGATAATTACTTTTTTATTGACATGGAACGTTATACACTAGAATCTGTATTACGCAAAGGCGCTGAGCTAGTAAAACGTAAAGGTATTAAATGCTTAGTCATTGATCCTTTTAATAAAGTTAGAGATGTAGACTGTAAGACAGAAGATGTTAATCGTTACACGATGGAATATCTAACTAAAATAGAAACGTTTGCTAAAAAGTATGACGTACTAGTTTTTGTTGTTGCGCATCCTACAAAGATGTACAAAGACAAAGACGGTAGAATGGAAGAGCCAACAATGTATAACATAAAAGGTGGTGGTGAATGGTACGATGCTAGTTATCACGGTATATTAGTTCACAGGAACTATGAAGAAAAAACCGTTAAAGCAAAGATACTAAAAGTTAAGTTTCAAAACTTAGGTGAAAACGGAGCTGAAGCTCATTTCACGTGGGAACCAAGATCTGGTTGTTTTGTACCTCATGTAAATGCTGTAAATGAAAACGAAGCAATGCCGTGGGAGTAAGAAAAATTAACATGGGTCATTTTATGGCTACGTCAAAACAGCGAGAACATATGAGATGGTGTATAAACAATGGAATAAAAATATCACCATTTGCTAAAAGCACATATGAATGGTACGTAGACATAGAAATAAACGGCAGAAAAAACAGATCTCCACACGTTCACACTAAAAAGGATTTATGGGAACAAATATTTAATTATTACAAATACTATTACAATAAATATGGCAAGAACACTATTTAAAAACGCAAATGAAGCTTATGCTTATCAACTTAATAGAATATTAATTGACGGTGTAGACTTTGATGATACTAAAGCTTTATTCAATATAGGTTTTACAATTGCAAACCCTATGGATAACCACATTACAAATAAAGAACGTAAGTGGAGCTTAGAATATGCTGAAGCAGAGTGGGAGTGGTATAAGTCAGGTGATCGTAGTATAGACAAGCTAGGTCAAATATATGGTAAAATACCACCGATATGGGAAAAGATGGCAGACAGCAATCGTAATGTTAATTCTAACTATGGTTATCAGTGGAAACGTAATAATCAAATAGATTATGTATGTGCTAAACTTAGACAGAATAAAAACACAAGACACGCGGCAATAAGTATATATGATGCTAAAGAGTGGGGATCATATAGAAAAGATACACCGTGTACTTACGCGGTTCAGTTTACAATACTAGACAATAAGTTAAACATGTCAGTTCTGATGCGTTCTAATGACATCTGGTACGGTTTCTGTAATGATCAATATCAATTCTCAATGTTACAACAGTTTGTTGCTAAGAGATTGTCTATTGAAATAGGTACTTATTATCATTTTGCACACAACTTACATTTATATAATAACAAACTTTAAAATATGTATTATTTATACCACATACCAGGTAAAAGATTGGCGTAACACGTAATCTTAATAACAGAGTAACCCTTATGCAAGGCTATAAGGAGAATGAGTATGAAGTTCTTGAACAGTCAGACGATATAGATTATATATCAGACCGTGAAATAGAACTTCAAAAGTCTTATGGCTATAAGGTTGATTTAAAAATATAAAAACCTAAACTTTAATAAAATGAAAATAAACGCTACAGAGCAGACCTCAACTTTCCCTTGTCCGGTTAATAAATTAAAAGGACAACTGATGGATAACATAGGTTTAAAATGGCAAACAGAGTTCGGCCAGTTTGAAATAACAAAAAGAACATACCATGGATTATGCAAAATGTTAAAACATCTATGTTTAACAATGACAGATCTTATATCTACAATAAAGCTTTTTATGAGGCTTACTTTAATACAGATCACACGCCTGTAAAAACAGACGAAAGATTTGATCTTATAAGAGACTGGGCAGCAACAAGAGGTTTATACCAACAAGGTAATCCACATACACAATATGTTAAACTACAAGAAGAAGCTGGTGAGCTTGCTAAAGCATTACTTAAAAATGATCAACCAGAAATTGTAGATGCAATAGGTGATATGGTTGTAGTGCTTACAAACCTAGCTCACTTACAAGGATATGATATAGAATACTGTATTGATGAAGCTTACAAAGTTATAGCAGCAAGAACAGGTAAAATGATTAACGGAACATTCGTAAAAGATGCAGATTAAAACACAAGATAAGATAGTACAAAACGTACTAAGGAAGATGGACGAACGTAGCTTAATAGGTCAAAAGAAATATGGCGCTACAATGATGCAAGAAATTGAAGGTCAAAAAAGATCTAGGTAGATTTATTGTTGACGTACAAGAAGAATTAATGGATGCAATACTATATCTTGAATCAGCTAGACATTGTTTACAAGATGAGATTGAAGAAGCTATATATGCTAAAGCTAGAAGAGTAAATGAAAACATAAATGATATAAACATATACGATGAAACGATCTTTTAAACGTAAAAAAGGTCCAGTACAATCAGAAAATAACTTACGATGGTATTAAGTTTGCCTCAGGTTTAGAGCGATATATGTATATGGCTTTAAAAAAAGCTAAAATCAAAGCTAAATATGAAGGACAAACATTTGAATTAATACCATCATTTGAGTTTGATTAGAGTCTATAGAAAGACAAAGCAACGGCAAAGGTGAATATAAAAATAGAGGTAATAAAAAAATACTTAATATAAAGTATACACCTGATTTTATAGGTGAAGATTTTATTATTGAAACTAAAGGTAGAGCTAATGAATCATTTCCAATACGTTGGAAACTATTTAAAAGACTATTAATGGAAAACAATTTTATAACTCAACAACCAGTTAACTGGACATTATACAAACCACAAAATCAAAAAGAATGCGACGAAACAATAAGATTAATCCTGCTCAAGCAAAACACTTAGCAAGATGTAAATACAGAGAGCGTCAAATCGACAAATGGTGGAAATGGAGCTTTGAAATGAGAAATAAAATTAAATATAAAGAATTAGTAGAACAACAAGATAAATATAATATAAAAGTTTATGGATAAAATAAAAGAATATGCTGTAACAAATTATCCTAAAACATTTAAAGATGTTAATGATGTTATAGTAGAAGAAAACGATGTAGTTTATTTTGTATCATCTCACAAAGATGGTTCACCTATAGTAATTAATAAAAACAATAAATGGATAAAGAAATAAAAACTGGACTTTAAGTATAGGTTTTTACCCTGGAATATGTTTTGGTATAAGAACATACGAAGAGCCTGATCAAACAACTTATGTTTTATATATACCTTTTGTTGATATATCACTAGAAATACACGATAACTAATGGGATTATTTGATAACAGAATACCGTATAAACCTTTTGAGTATCCTGAGTACTATACAGAAGGTTGGTTAAAACAAGCTCAGGCATTTTGGTTACATACTGAAATACCTATGTCAGGTGATGTAAAAGACTGGAACGAAAAATTAACTAAAGAAGAAAAACATTTAGTAGGTAATATACTATTAGGTTTTGCTCAGACTGAATGTGCTGTGAGTGATTACTGGACGCAAAAAGTAGTTGGTTGGTTTCCTAAGCATGAAATACAACAAATGGCTATGATGTTTGGATCACAAGAAACTATACATGCTGTAGCTTATAGCTATTTAAATGAAACTTTAAAACTAGAAAACTATGAAGCGTTTTTACACGAACCTGCGACAGCCGATCGTTTTGATAACTTGGTTGCTTATGATGGCAACAATGCTGTGGGTATCGGAACCTCCCTTGCTATCTTCTCTGCTTTTGCAGAAGGCGTTAGCTTATATAGTGCCTTCGCTGTACTTTATTCTTTTCAGTTACGCAATTTACTTAAAGGCATCGGCCAACAAATGAAATGGTCTGTAAGAGACGAAAGCTTACACAGTAAAATGGGTTGTCAGTTGTTTAGACATATGTGTGAAGAAGACAATAGCTTACTAGATGCTTGCAAAGAAGATATTTATCTTGCTGCTAAGACTATGGTTGAGCTAGAAGAAAAGTATATAGACAAGATGTTTGAAATGGGTGATATTGAAGGTATGAGATCATTTGACTTAAAACAATTTATAAGAAAAAGAGCTAATGATAAACTACAAGAACTTGGTTACACGGATAAAAGAAGATTATTCCACTATGACAAAGAAGCAGCGGCTAACTTGGATTGGTTCTTCCATCTTACTGGGGGTCACACTCACACTGATTTTTTCGCGGTTAGGCCAACTGACTATAGTAAAGCAAATGAAGGAGAAGATTTTGAAGACATTTGGTAATGGAAGAAAAGAAGATGGAAGTATAGACTTATAAAGTTTTTAAGATATACAAATAAACTTACAGCATATCAAAAATTTGCATCACGTATAGGATACTTTGGTGCAGCTTTTTGATAGCTGGACAATGGACGTTAGAACCTAGATTATTTATAATAGGTTTTATTTGTGTAATGATACAGACAGCGTCAAGAAAACAATGGAATTTAGTAGCGCTAAACCTTAATGGTTTAACAGCGTGGATTAATCATTTAATAAAAATGTTATAATGGCACAAAACAAATTAAAACAAAAGTAGAAGCTCTTACTAGAGTTGTTCAACAGTTAATAAAAGAAGTACAAATAAACGCTAGTTTAGCTCAAGGAACTTTAACAGCTTTTCAATTACACATAGGTGAAGAAGAGTGGAAAAAGTAGTAAACAATTACAAGAAAGAGAACAAGAGTCAAAACCAAAGGAAAAAAAACTAGAACTTGATGTGGAATAATGAATGGAAAAAGGAAAGACTATCCAGAGTGGGGAGACACTGAAGTCTACAAAAAAACTATCGCCGGGGGATATCTTCTTGGCAGCGAGTCTCCTAAAGACGCCTATGAAAGAGTATGTAACACAGTCGCAAAACGACTTGACAAACCAGAACTTGCAAAAACTTTCTATGAGTATATATGGAATGGTTGGCTCTGTCTTGCTAGTCCTGTTCTCAGTAATACTGGGACTGATCGCGGTTTCCTATTAGTTGCTTTGGTATCGATGTAGCTGATAGTATAATAGATATAGGACAGAAAAATTTAGAGATGATGCTACTCGCTAAGCACGGCGGTGGAGTTGGTATCGGATAAATCAAATTAGACCCGCTGGCGCACAAATTAAAGGAAATGGAACAAGTGACGGCGTTGTGCCTTTTTGTAAAATATACGATTCAACAATACTTGCCACTAATCAAGGATCTGTCAGACGAGGAGCTGCATCAGTTAATATTAACATTGAACACCCCGATTTCGAAGAGTGGATCGAAATACGTGAACCTAAAGGAGACGTCAATCGTCAATCACTTAACTTGCATCAGTGCGCTGTTGTCGGCGATAAGTTCATGCGAAGACTTGAACAAGGAGATGCAGAAGCTAGAAAACGTTGGGGAAAATTACTTCAAAAGCGTAAAGCTACTGGAGAACCATATATCTTATTTAAAGGAAATACAAATAAAAATAACCCCGCAGCCTATAAACAAAACGCATTAAAAGTACATATGACTAACATCTGTAGTGAAATAACATTACACACAGATGAAAATCATAGCTTTATATGTTGCTTATCTAGCTTAAACCTAGCTAAATATGATGAGTGGAAAAATACTAATATAATACATGACTCGATATGGTTTCTTGACGGTGTGTTAGAAGAGTTTATACAAAAAGCTAAATACAGAAAAGGATTTGAAAATTCTGTAAGATCTGCTGAAAAAGGTAGAGCATTAGGCTTAGGTGTACTTGGATGGCATACGTACTTACAAGAAAAGGTTTACCATTTGAAGGTCTATTAGCACAATATGAAACAAGAAAAATTTTCAGTCAAATTAAAATCGAGTCTGAAAGAGCTAGTATGGCTCTTGCAGACGCTTATGGAGAACCTTTTGGTGTGTTGGAACTGGTATGCGTAATACTCACTTACGTGCTATTGCTCCTACTGTTAGTAATAGCAAGCTTAGTGGAAATGTGTCACCAGGTATTGAGCCTTGGGCCGCCAATATATTTACCGAGCAAAGTGCTAAAGGTACTTTTATACGTAAAAACCCTACTTTGGAAAAATTCTCAAAAACAAAATAAATACAAAAGAAGTATGGGACAAAATATTGGCCGATGGAGGTTCGGTACAAGATATAGAAGGTTTAAGCGAAGATACGAAAGAAGTATTTAAAACCTTTAAAGAACTTAATCAATTAGAGTTAGTTAGGCAAGCTGGTATAAGCCAGCAATACATAGATCAAAGTGTAAGTTTAAACTTAGCTTTCCTAGTGAAGCAACACCAAAGTGGATTAATAAAGTTCATATGGATGCTTGGCATAAAGGAATTAAAACTTTATACTATATGCGAACAGAATCAGTCTTACGTGGCGATATTGCCAATCAAGCTATGGAAGACTGTGTTGCGTGTGATGGATAAAAAGAAAAAGGGGACCACGTTAGTGATCCCCTTCTTCGGTTACAGGAACTTTGGGTATGGTACGCCCAGTTTTTTTGTTCCTTTTCCATCTGCTTTGCAGCTTTACCTCTTTCTCCAGTTCAACCTTTTAGTAAAAGTTTCATTTTAACTTTCATATTTTTACCTGGAATCTATTTTTCTTTTAGCAATCATTTGATCTTTGCTAGAAGTACTTATAATAGTATCAGTTTTTGATTAAAATCTTTAAAAGGACTTTTCTTTATAATTTTCTTTGTTCACTATTGTTTAATGGTGATTTATTTAATTTTTAACAGGAGGATTATAATCTTTGGATCTTTATAGTAGGATCTGGTTCACCTAAAAATTTTCTAATTTTATTACCTGCTTTAGCTTTAAACTTTTATATTTAGCTTGCAGTGATTGTTTTCCTTTAAAGGACTTTTTGCCATAAATGGACTTGAAAATTTATTCATTATTTTATTTTTATATATTAACATTTCCATCTTGCTCTAGCAGCTTTACCTCTTTCTCCAGTCCAACCTTTTGATCGTGCACAAAACGATTTTCTACGCTTAGCATCTTTACTACCAGGTTTTACATCACCTGTTACTGCAGTTTTTAATTTACTACCTGGGTTTTTAGCTTTATAACTAGCAACACCTTTAGCGGTCATACCTGCTCCTTCTTCAGTTGTTCTAAAGTTTCTACCTTTACCTTTAGTAGTTTTTCTAGGTTCATTACTATTTAAAGGAGAACCCATCATGTTGCTTCTTCTTCTGCCACATGAAGTGACAGGAAAAGGATGTTTATCTTGTTTATACATATTATTTTTTTACACAACTACCTTTTTCACTTGCTGGTCTTCCGTCTGGATTTGGTTTATAACCTTTCCAGCATCTTGAAACTCCCATACCTAACATATTCATTGGTGATTTTTTTGCTACAGCAGGTTTTATGTAACCATGTTTAGAGCCATCACTATGCTTATGAGCTATTTGGTGATTTATAGGTGACTTTATACTTTAATAGCTTTGTTAGCTCTTTAACAGCTTTTCTGCCTTGAGATTCTTTTCTCATTTTTCATCTTACTATAATAAAATTAGCTTTATCCACATCTGATTGAGATGGTTGATGATCAAACTCGTGATGATCTTCATCTATCTCTAGCTTGTTTTGAAGTTAAAATTACTTTACCACCTTTGTCTTTAATAGGTTGATAAGAACTTTCCGTGTGTTTTTACCTTTGTGCATTTTATTTTATTATTTTATATACTGTTTTACCAAACTCTTTTTCAGCGAGTAGTTTTCTGTTTCTATTTTTATCTACACTTATATAACTAACATGTATCCATGCTGGATTTTTGTCATCACCAAATTCCCATATAATTTGATCGAAATTACAGTGGTTACATATCCATTCATACATCTCTGCATTAGTTTTATGTCCATAGACGTCATCTAAATCCATTGCCATACCTTTACAATGCTGAGAGCTAGAAGCTCCTCCTATGGCTTTATTTAATTCTTCAGAACGAAACATACTATTAATCTTTATTGGTCCACCAACCCATAATCTTAGTGGTTCAAAGATTTTTTCAGCTAACATTTTCATATTGTTAGTTTGTTCTTCATTAGGTGTATTGTCTATACCGTATCTTTAGCTGTGTTTGAATGTGTCGCTTCAGCAAAAGTTATATGATCGCTTATTTTCATAATTAGAATTTAAAGTTAATACCTGTCTTTACGACCTCTATTTTCTATCCCAATATTTTTGTATTGCTACTTCTGTAAATAATCCTATTTTTATTTAGTTTAACTCCAAACTGTCCACCAACAGAATAATCTATCCAATTATTTTACCAACAAATGATTCATAAGAATATTTTCTTTATCTTCGCTTGCTGTGGTTTATGTAATGGTAACACTATTTCCATATGCATGAAACCAAAAAGACTTACGATAATGGTAATAGTCTAAACCGATAATACCTGATAAGTTAGCATAACCACCTGATATTAATTCTAACTGCTCATCATTATAACTATTAACTAGTTGGCCAAAGATATTGTTTCTGTAATCAAGATCTGAGTTAGAGAGTAACGTTCCTTGATTGTCATACCAAAAGTAATCAATACCTGTTTCTCCTGTTTGAAGATTTTCCCAAGAATAAGGTATGTCACTATGCCCGTAGTAATCTCTACTTAAATTCCACCATTGGTTTTCTTCTAAATAAGACTGTATAGGATTTACACCATAAGCTTTTTGATACGTTCTATATATTCCACCAATTGATAAACTAAGCTTTTTACCTATTGGTAATCTAAATCTTAAATCTGCAGATCTATAATCTAAATCTACTAATTCATTTTTAGTTTGTTCAAGTTTTACAATATAATGATCAGCTAGATATCTTAAGAAGATCTTAGAGTTCTTAAAATCATCTCCTTGTTGTTTACCCTTAGACATTTCAAATAAGTACTCTAACCCATTAGTATTACCTTCGTTACTTTTTTGTCCTATGTTAGTTTCTGTACCATCATAAAATCTATCTTTATCTTCATAATCAAAAAATGCTAGTTTTCTTAATCCAAAAGTATACGTAGCATCATTAGGTATTCTAGGCGTAGTCTCTTGTAACTCATTACCTTGTGTTACATAAAATGTTTTTGTAGGTTGTAATGCATTACTTTGATCGTAGCTAGCATACAATGTACTGTATTTAAATATGTCTTTTAAAAATTGTGCTTCAGCATTAAAGCTAAATAACATTACTAATAATAAGAGTTTTTTCATTAGTTTCCTTTTTTAACACTTCTTGTAATAACAGGACGTGTATTGTTAGTACTTGGTTTTGAATTATAACTTGGTCTAGAATTAAAACTAGGTTTGCTATTAAAGCTAGGTTTGTTGTAACTAGGTTTATTATAAATAGGTTTTGGCTTATTATAATTAACCCTTGGCTTTACAACTGGTTTGTAACTTACAACTGGTTTCTTATTTAGAATCAGTCTAGATCTTTTGGTTTAGTTATTACATTGTTTTAATACTATTTCTTCTGCTAGAATTATAAACTACATTATAACCTTGATTATTAAAAGGTCCTTGTGTCCAAGGTCTCATGTAATAATCCCAGTAATTCCACGGTCTATAAAAATGAGAGTAATAAGAATAATAGTTACCATGATAAAAATTAAAATCTAACCACAAAGGTCTCATGCCCCAGTAACCATAATTATTAGCAAAATAAAATCTTGGTGTTATTGGTTTAATAACAAAACGTATAATATTAGTATCGTAATTGCTAAACATAGAAACATCTGTTGTTTCTGTTACAAGCATAGTATCATTTACATATTGATAACTTCCACAGCTACATAGTAGCATAACTAATAATATAAGTTTTTCATAATTTAAAATTTATTTGATTGTAATTCGTTTAATTGTCTTTGTATTTGTTTAATAGTATCTTCTGGTAATTCTAATGACATACCACCATCTATTCTAAAAACAACATCACCGTTATTATATATTATAATAGTTGGTAAATATTCTACTTTTTCTTCTTTAAAAACTTACTGTGCTCACTTATAAATAAAGTATGAGTATTAAATTCTTTAAATTTTTAATGATATTTGTTTTTCAACTAAAAACTTAGCGCTAAACTGTACTACGCTTATGTCATCTTTATATTGGCCAAAGCTTAATGTTGTAAATAAGAGTGCTACTATTATAATTACATGTTTCATTAGTTTTTAATTTCATACAATCTTTCATCTAAAGTTTTAAGCATTTCTTTTATTTCATCAACATCTTTTTCAATATTATCTACTTGCTCAATTACTTTTCAACGTTAGATCGTATTAGTTCGTCTTTGTATTTAAACTCTATGCTAGATATTTCAGGCTTAGGCATTTCCATAGCGATAGCTATATCAGATTTTAAAGTAAAATAAGTTGTAGCTAATGCTATAGTAAATCCTACTATTGTACCTATAGTTTTAAGATCAAGTGTTACTTTAGTTTGTTCGCCAATTTCTTGTGCCATTATTTTTTCTTTTTCTTTTTAGATTTTAAATTACCTTCTTTGTCGCACTCTCTATCAGTTATTTAATTAATTTAACTTGTTTAGTAGATTTTCCTATCACTTAAAATTGTTGTCTATCATTTTTCTTTTGTTGTCTTAGTATTTTCTAACTGTTACTATTTTTAAAAGTTGTTTATCATAATTCCTTAATTCTAAGTAGTTCAATTATTTTTAATTCTTCGTATTTTCTTTTACTGTTAGTTAATCCTAATTCTAACTTTCTTTTGTTCTTTAGTTTTTCATTTTATTATACTTTATCTCTAAGTATTGTTTCGGTGTTTGAACTTCTTTATCTTCAACTCCGTAATAAGGTAAACCAAGATCCCAAGTTGACCAACCCATAAGCAAAGCAACTTTTTGCCATTTAGCAGAACTATCACTTGTTGCAGCTCTTAAGTTGTTTATTTTTTGTATTGCTCTATCTAAAGGTACGTTTGTTAAACCAGCTAATACTTGAGCAAAAGCTAAATAAGCAGGGTTGTTTAAGTTAAAACCTTCTTGACTCATTTTTTCACGTTCCCAAGATAATGTATTAAGACCACTTGTTAATTTTCTAACTTTAGAATCTAATGGTGGTGAAAAACCAAACAGATCAGCTATAGCTTTTCTAAACTCAGGCGACCTTTTTCTTTGTTAGCTTGTTCGTATATAGTAAATAAAGCATCTTTAATAGCAGCTACAGCAGCTCCTTGTATACCAAGACCTCTTAATAATGAATCAGCCATACCATTTGCTATTCTACCTGTTTTATCTTCTTTTTCTTCATCTTCTTCACCAAACGCTAAAGCAAATAACGCTGTTTGTAACGCGTTAAATATAAGGTTTTGCATTGCTCCGTAGTAAACTATTTTAGATACATTAGTTTTCCAATCACCTCTGCCAGCTATTAAATCTTGACTAGCTCTTTTTATTATACGAGCATACTGCATTGGTGTATTAGCAAAAGCTAGTATTACACGACCAGCACCTGACGCTTGTTGTTGTGATATTTTACTTGGATTACTTGATTGTTGACTTGTTTCTGCAATAGCATAAAAATCATCAAACGCTTGTTTTTCAGCAGCTTTTTGATCCATACCACTTTTCATGTAAGCTTTAATTTGGTTTCTATAAAAGTAGAACCACCAGCAGCAATAGCAAAACTATCTGCTATTCTTGTAAGAACAAAACCTTTACTAAGTAATAAATTTAAAAATGCTTTTGGTTTATTAGAACTTTCAGATACAGCATCTGCTATTTCAGATTCACTAACATTAATCTTTAATCCATCACGTCTTTCAACTAAGTAAGGTGAATTAAATAATGTCATAAAATCTTTCCAATATTGCTTTTGATTTGCAAAAGCTTTACCAGCAGCTATAAGATTATTGTTACCAAAGTTTATAAAGTTTACTGCAGATATAGTTTGCAGTACTGCAGATCTTGTGTTTAAGAACATTATAGCACCAACAGAATTATTTAACCAGTTTAATAATCCATCTACAATTCTTGAATTACCTACAGGTCTATTAGAACCTGACTTCATTCTACGTAACATATCACGTAAAGCTTCTACGTATTTAGGACCATAAGCAGCTTCAAGTTTATTCATTACTTTATCTGAAAATATTATATCAACATTTTCATTAAACTCTTGCATGTATTCTTTTCTGTTAACTTTATTTATTTCGTTAACAATGTCTGATGTTATATTACCAGCTAACCAGTTTTGACCAGGTTTAGGATATGGTTTACCTTTTTGTATTTTTATTAATTCATCAACAAAAACATCTAGCTCAGGTTTATTTTTACAAAATCATTTAACTCTTTAGCATCTCTTTTAGATAAACCAGGAACTTCCATACCTTGTCTTGTCCACACTGCAACTCTAGCGGCTTGACCAAAAGTAAATCCTCCAATACCTGTTTGTTTAGATAATGACTTAGGTAATGTCTTAAGACTATTCTTTAAAGCTTTAAAATCGTTAGCAGCAGATATTTTAGCTCTAGTTACAGCTTGCTCTGCTCTATTATAAGGATCAATTAAATTATCTTGAAAAACTTAATTGAGCATCACCAACTTTTCCTTTACCTAAAATTTATATATTAAACCTAAAATCTTCTGCAGATGGTGTTGTAAAGAAAGTAAATTTACCTTTTTAGCACCAACTGTTTGTGCTCTTGCCTTAGAAAATTCAGCTTCAGATTTTATACCAGTAGAGTTTTCTAAAATATCGTTCATTACAGTAGAAAAGTTTTACCTTTACTAGCTTTAGCTTGTTGCACTTTGATTTACATCTACTGTGCTAAGAATATCTTTAACCGCTTTTACATTTTTCAAAGCATCATCAGCAAAATAAAAATCATTATAACCTTCCGCAGCTTTTTCCACCATCCATCTAGCTTTTGCTTGTGGAGATCCGTCTTGTAAGCCTGTTATATTTTCTAAAGGTATGTTTAAACCAATTCCTTCTAAAAATGTTTTAATACCATTAGCCGCGTTTTGAGGTCTAGCTGTTAATATAAACATATCTCTTTTACCTGGTGAGTCTGCTATTTTTTTAGCAAGATCAAACAAAGGTCCTTTCTTACCGTCAATAACTTTACTGAACTCACTAAAATCAAAACTAGCACCTTCTGCTTCTAATTGCTGAGAGTTTACAGCAAACTGCGTAGCGTTTATTTTGTAACCTTACCATCTATACCTGTTACTATAATTTTACTATTAGTTTTAGCTAATGTATCATCAAAATCAAATACTCTAATTTTTTTAACAGGAGCGTCTAATTTTCTAGCATTATTCAAGGCTGCATCAGCATTCTGCATTGTTTTAACAACAATATCACCACCTTTACTTTCTTTAAAATTTAAAGATAAAGGCAACGTAGGATTGTTTATTTTAGTATTAGCTTCTTCATTTAATTTTAACATCTCAACCTCAGGAGATTTCATAAGCTTTTAATATCACTTACATTATCTAAGCTATAATCACTTTACCTACGTTTTTAATTTATCAGGTAAAATTCTTAAGTTTACAACAACCATTTCTACTCCATCAAGCATAGATCTTTTACCCCTGTCAACTCTAAAAGTAACATCTACTGTTGCTGATAATTCTTGTATTGGTAATCCAAGTGGGTTTTTACCCATAAAAACAAACCACTATCTTTTAATTGTATATAATATGTAGGAGGAACTTTCTTTTCATAAAGTTCTGATATTACAGATTGGTCAACTTCAGTTTTTGTGTTATATTTTTGTTTACCTTCTTTTTAATTGCGTGTATATTTCTAATGGTAGTTTTCCAGTTTTGTCATATAAATCTAAATCAGCACCTAATTCTCCAGCTCTTTTCTATATTCTCGCAAAGTTTTTAGCCTTATCTACAAGATCTTTTGTAGTTTATCTTGAAAAGTATAAGCACCATCTTTACTAAATATAACTTTTTGATTTCTAGACTTTAAAGTAACACTACTGTATTGCGCTTTTTGCATTTTACTTCAACATTAAAATCTGCATCAAATATAGTAGAAGAAAAATCTGGTATACCAACTTTATTACCACCAGCTTGAGTAGATACTTTAAAACCAGGTATTTTTAAGTTTTTAAGTTTATTTATTATAACGTTTTCATAAGCAAAACCTTTACTTTTACCTATTCTAGCTGCTTCAAATGATATAGCTTCTTCAAGAGTTACCTCAGGGTTAAGCTCTAGTATTTGTCTACTTTTTCAACAAACTTTTTGTGAAGCTTTATCAAAATCAATATCTACATCTGATACTTTTGCTTTTATTTCTTTACCTTTGCTAGCTTTTACTGTGTCTGTAGAAGTGTCTTCTAGTTTTCTAGCGTCAAGATCATTATTAAGAGTTTCCATAATCTCAACAGCTTTACCATCTGTAGCTGTATCTAATTTAGACATAAAGTCTTGATCAGCCATTAGCTCTTCCATTTGCTCAACAACTAAATCTTGGCCTAATACTTCTAATAAAGATGTCTTTCTTTTTCTTGTCCAGTAAAATAATCTATAAGTTTTGATCGTTTGCTTTAGGTATTCTATATACAGGTTTATTAAAGTTTGTTACTTTACCTGTTTTAGGATTTACTCTTTTAGTAGGTAACACCTGTTTGTTCTATACCTAGAACAGATCCAAATCTTCTTTTAACGCAGCAGGTATAACTTTAGTTAAACCTTCATTAACTATATCATTAACAAAATTTGGCCAACCTTTTTAAACGTACCTGTATCTTTAGCTAATTTTCTAGCTATATTTTTAGCTTCACTTTTATACCTTTATAATAGCTTCAGGACCTTTGCTAGCATTTAGTAATATTTCTCTTTTAGCATCTTCTTTTATCGATGCTATTGTTTCAGGTTTTATAGTCTTACTAACAGATTCCATTTGTGATGGATATACTTTTTCTACTAGTATCTTTTTGTGTTTCTTTAGTATCAAAGTCTTGACTAGATTCATCTGCTATTTGTAAAGTAGAATCGTCAATGCTAGTTTGTTTTCTTTAGCTATGTCTTTAGCACCTATTATAGCTTCTCTTATTTCTGGTATTTTCTATTTAAAGAAGTGCGCTGTATGTAGCAAAGTTTCCTTCACCTTTTATATCATAAGCGTTTATAATATTTGGTAGTTTTGTAGATATTTCGTTTAAAACTTCTTGTCTAGTTATAACATTACCGTCTTTGTTTTAAATCCTTTAAAATTAGTATCAAAATTAACACCAAACTTATCTAAAATAAACCAGCATTATTTTCAGCAACAACTTTAGTAAGTCTGTTTCTTTGAGATTCAGATATGTTAGGATCTTTTAATTGCTCTAATGTTGTTTCGTTTATTAAAGTTTGATCTGCAGTAACATCAGCGCCTCTAGACTCTTTAACTTGTGTTTGATCTAGTTCATCATCATCACCTAAACCTTGAGCAGCGTCTTTGTCTGCAACTCTGTCTTGAAACCTATCTAACATGTTAAACATATCAGAACCTGTTTTAACGTTTAACATCCAAGAGTTTTCACCTAACACATTTTTAACCATACCGTTTAGCATAGCTTTAGTAGAGTTCATATTAGTAAAGTCGCTTTTGTTTATAGCTCCTAAAATCATAGCGTTATTTATCTGTGCCATAACTTCTTCCATATCATAAGATCCGTCTTTGCTTTTATAAAGATCAAATCTTTCTTTTAGAGCGTTGTAATCTTTATCGCTTATATTGCCTAACTCTTTTGCGTTTTCTATTTGTTCAACAGCTTCGTTAATAGCTGCTGTAGTTTCTAAACCAAGCTCTCTCCATTTTTATCTACCATTTTCTTATCTCTAAGATCAGCGTGAAACAATTCCTCTAGCGGAGCAACCGCGGCATAAGCAGCGTCACTTGAGTTGTTGGAAGTTGCAATTCTAGTATCTATCGCCGCTTGGTTAATTATTATGTTTCCTTTATCGGCTAAACCGTTGCTTGGATTACCTGTACCTGTTTCGTCTATTGCTAATTTTGGTGCTAAAGTTTCTATTTCAGCATCAGAAAAACCACCTTCTTTAAGTTGGTTTTTTATATCTGATAAACTTGGATATTTATCATTAACATTTTCTATTTTAACGTATTTTTTACCTTTAGCTGATAAAACCATAGCAGCATCATTAGCAAAATCATTTAAGCCAAGGTATTTTTGCGTGTCTATAGCGCTTTGTCTTCCAAATCTTGTTTTTAATTCTAAAGCTTTTTCAGCCATAGTTTTATTTTTAGCTCCTAGTATTTTCTTGCTTTTTGGCATCTAACGCAGCTACTTTATCTTGTATTAGTTTTTGTGCTTGTTTAGAATCTGCAGAAGCAACATCGCCAGTTGCTCCTAACCCTCTCATTTGTGATTTATAAGATCTAAGTTGTCTGTTTATTTCACCTACCTCTTCTATCTGGTCTACGCTTAAGTGCGCCATTTTCTGAGTAGTTAAAGCATCGTCAAAAGCTAAATCAGTTATTAGTTCTGTTTTTCTTTGTTGATCTAATTTAGATAAAGGTTTTCCAGGTTGTTTTCTTGCTTCTATATTTAAAAGTTCGTTTACTTTTAATTTGTTAGCATCAACTTCTTGTTTAGTTCTAACTTCATTTTTAAGAAGGTTTACGCACCCAAGCAGACGCCGTAGGTCCACCAATTGCAAAAGAGGTTATAGCTGTTTTAAAGTAAAAATCTTTTATCCGACCTTCAAACATACTTTGTCTTCACCTAAAGCTATAATGTCAAAACTGTTATGACCTATTTGAGTTATTCCTTCTTCCATGACTTCTGAAGGAGCTGCTTTAGTTATTAAAGGCGACATACCTTTTATATAAGTTTTAGCTAATTGCATCCTGTATTTACCCATAGATTCATAAGCTGCTTTTTTAGCCACTACTTTTCCATAGTTTTTTGCTAAGTTAGCTCCACCAGTTACAATTTTTAAAGAACCTAATGTTTCGGCTAACGCGGCAGTTGCTCCGTAACCAAAAGATGTAAAAGCTTTGTTAACAAAACCATAACTAGACATTCGTTTGTTGTCTGCTATTTCATCAGCTAATTGGTTTTTGTCTTCTTGAGTAATACCATTTTCACCAACAACCATGTTTTTATCTTTCTTGCATTTCTGGTAAAGCTTTTATAGCTTTGTCCTCTGAACTTGTATTTCTCCATATTTACCACCAGATTCACCTGTAAAAAATATAGCTTGTGAAGATCTCATAGCAAACATTGCGTATGTTTTTTGTGCTTGAGCAGCAGCTTTTACCGCTGAAAATCCTTTTCCTGCAGCGCTAGCAACTCTTAATCCACCTGCTACAGCTGCGCCTAACGGTAAGAATGTGGTAAGTATTGACGGTCTATTATCAGCTAACGCTTCTCCAATGTATCTAAAAGTACCTGACGCTCCTTCTATATCATCTGCCATTAATGGAGGTGGTATTGTAGCTTCTCTTTCTTCTGCAATTCTTACATTATAATTAGTAATGTTTTGCTCCATTGAGCTAATCATTTTATCAAGCTTTAAATCACTTACAGGGTTCTGTGTAATTGCTTTAGCTAAATGTAAAAAACCTTGACCAGCTATGCTAGCAACGTTCTTAGCACCTCCTATAAAAGTCTTCTAAACTAGAGCTAACTCTAGCGCCTAAAGAATAATCAAAGTTTAACGCTATTTGCATTTCAGCTTTTTCTAAAAATAGTTCCAAATCAAAAGGTAAATCTTCTAAACCTTTATTAAAATTATCAACTAAAGCTTTAAACTCAACCTGCTCTTTGTTCTAATATATTGTATTGACCTCAAACTCTTGTTCTTCATAAGCAGCGCCAGCTGCGTTATAGTTGTCAACAAGACCGTTAAATTTTCTAAAATAGAAGGATTTTAACTGCTCGTTAGTTAATCCGTTTTCATAACCAGCTTCTTTAAAAGCGTTTGTTGCTTTATTTATGTCTTTATAAACGGTTCTACTTTTTGTTAAGCTCTTCGTAATTTTTCATCAACTTTTTACCTTAAAAGTCTGACGTTGTTTTTAAATAATCTTGAGCCTCTTTATTTTTATTTTTGTTTTCAATCTGCGCGTCTATAAAGGCTTTAAAAGTTGCTTGAATATTGTCATCGTTTTTCTCTAA
>UEXL01000172.1_pt1 | contig 28650 bp, 41 predicted proteins | sample 1796671 | NCBI WGS metagenome assembly UEXL01 (sample SAMEA4772471, study PRJEB27181) | metagenome | reverse complement strand
TTGTTCGTAACTGTCAGCAAATTCTGGCTCAAATATGCCGCGACCCGCATAGTGAATTGCGTATGACTCAAAGCGATTCTCACTATTATGCCAGGGCTCTGAGAACATTGTCATGTGGTTAAACTTGTAAGTTAGTTCCTGTACTTCATAATTCATCTTTTTAATCATATATCCCAGGTGAACGTCATCGCTACCCCAGCCAGTAAAATACTCACCATTGTGGGGGAGGTATATGTCTCGGTGGCACTTAGAGGTTAAAAAAGTTCCCGTGTTGATATATCCCTTAAACCAATCTATGAAGCCATACCTTCTCTGAATGTCGTAAATGCTTCGCAAGCGGGGATGAGCGCGCGAACCCTTGTCCTCATAAACAGTTGCAATCTTGTCATAGGGAACAAGTTCAAACAGGTTAGGGCAATCCGGAGCCAACAAAATATCTGAATCAAATTGTAAGATCCTATCATACTCCTCATGTAGCTCATAGTGCCTTGTTATCCTATAATGGGGTCTATTGTCATCGGACATAACAGGGGGAGTGTGATCCATAGCTAAAAAGTCAGCCCCTACGCGGGCAGCGGACTTTTTCAGGATGGGGTGAGGTCAATCCACTTTTGGATACCCTTGTCGGCGCGGGTGGTAACTAATAGTTTCATTTTTTACCTTCCATATCCAAAAATTTCCAAATAGGGGGTAACTTGAGAGAACAGTGTGCCAATATTGATCGGATGAGTTTTGTAAAACCCGTCGTAAATATCAAAAACTCTTTTATGCGTCTCTAATTGTCCTTTATCCAGGGTTTTGTATCTGGATGCTTTGGTTTTTAAGCGATACCGACCAACAAACTCAGTCATAGCGTCCTCATAGGGGACTTCACAAAACTTGCACACTTTCTTAAGAGTGTCCTCAAAATTACAAATTACATCCTCCATTTTGACTAACATTATCCGATCAGGATAGTGGGCTAAGATAAAACGGTAGATTTTTGCCATCCAATCAATGTCTTCTACACATCCTTTGAGGGTGGCGTCGTCTGACAGAATAGGCGTATCCGTACCAGGCTGCCCCCGACAAATCTTAGATAAAGAAGCGTCCCGAAGATCTCTAATGGTCCATAGAATTTTTAAGTGGTCGTTCTTATCCATAACTGCTTTAACCTGCTGAAAGTTATCTATGTAGACAGTGTCACTCTTGCTCAAATAATTAAGAGGAAGCGATGGATTTGCATGACCAGTAATAGTGGGATCATATCCCAGTTCAGGGTTTACACGATAGAGTTGCTTGTGTTCAGCCACTTCTGTTGCCTTTAGATGGCTAGACCCTCTTAGTGATTCTAGAAGCATATTGGTGCCGGTGCGACCGCAGCTTAATACAAGAACTGCCACTATTTTAGTCTTTCAGTTTGAAGAAATGGGTCGTCCCCATACATCTTCGTACTACCTTGTTGATATAGTTTTTGTGCTTCGCCGGATTTAATCATGTGATTAAGTCTTTCGTCTATCTCTTGGATAAGGTCGTTTCTTTGAGAATTGGCTACATTCGTAATGCGACACGCATTAGCTATTTCTTTATCTGTAGCTGTTTTATTTCGCTTAATATCTTCGGCATTCCAAATGCGAAGATTGGTAATAGTAAGCTTGTCAATCAAGTTTCCAATAGTATCTGCCATCTAAACTTCCTTTCCAATAATCTCAAATTGAGGACACGGCACAATAAATTTACCGCCGGTGCTGAGAAACTCATCTTCGCGCTCAACGAACTCTTTAATAAAATGCCAAGGAAGAACTAGAAGATAGTCTGGCTTCGCCTCTCTCATTTCTTTTTCGGATATGATCGGAATATTGGTCCCAACAGTATACTTTCCAAACTTGGCTGGCTGTCTTTCGGCAATTGCTGTAATGTCTTGTGCTGTGAGCCCATAATATTGCAACAGAGTGTTGCCTTTGGTGGAGGCGCCATATCCATATACCTTTTTACCCTTAGCTACCTCTTGCCTAATAAAACTCACTGTCTGCTCCCTCATTTGTTGAAGCTTTTTACCAAACTCCTTCCACATTTCAGGGTTAGAAACATCTGAGTTTGTTAGTTCATAATAAAGCAGGGTCTTAACTCTAAATTCGCACACATCGCGAAGCGGCTTCGTACCAAATGAAGTCTCCTTGGCACCCACCTTCTGCATATACACTCGGCAACTTCCGCCGTTAGTATCGTTAAGGCTACAATCTACAATCTTAAAGCCGTGAGGTTCTACGAGTTTTTTCATACTATTGATGGAAAAGTAATAAACGTGCTCATGGCAAATATTGTCAAACGCCATCTGCTTTACCATAAGCGGAGTATAAGATAACTGAACGACCCACACACCATTGTCATCTAGAATACTGTGTACGTCTTGGATGAAGGGGATGGGGTCGTCTAGATCATAAAACATTGCAACAGTTGTGACTACCTTGCACTTTTTGTCCCCATACCCCGTGCGGTTATAGGAATCTCGCGAAAAATAATCTTGTACCACACAGTCAGCAGCTTTGGAAGATAGTTCCAAGAAGGAATCCTCTACCGGGTCTATTCCCAACTTTGTAAACTCATTAGGAATGAATTGAAACATCGTACCGTCATTGCAGGCAATATCCAGCCAGACGTCGCCCTCTTCATATTTAATCCGGCTGCTCACCTCGGTTGCAATTTGTCGGAGTTGATTAGTCATAGACGCATTAGTCCCGGAGCGATACCAGTATTTTCCATACATTTTGTCGGGATCAACGACCTGAGTTAAACGAGGGGCGCCAATCTTTTCGTCCATAACTAAAGTTAAAGAAGCCCGCTCTATACCCTCGTATTCAGTTGCCGGGTCATCTAGAAAGTCCGATACATAATGTGCGCCTAAATCTAAAAGTGTCGTGCTCATCTATTATTCTCCTTAATGTAAAAGTCATTAATTTTCCAGCGGGCGTCTTTAACATATCCCTGGGTTAACAAGTGTTCTTCAATCTCGGGATCATTATAGTTGTTTTCCACAACTAGAAGAGAGATATCCCACTCGTTCAAACTTAAGCCTCGCAAAACATCCAACTCTGTGCCTTCTGTGTCAATAGAGATAAAATCAATCTTTCTATTAACGTTTGCCTCAGTAAGGATAGAATCTAAAGTTCTTACCTCTACTTGTATCTCATAGGTTTTATTAATAAGTCCGCGTCTTTTGTGATCCTCAACCAAACGTTGATCGGGGCTTAGTCCACTAACAGACGACATGATGTTCCTCTGCCCAATGTCAAATACAACAAACGGAACATCTTTACTATTACTTCTGCCACATGCATATTGTACCGTATTTTTTCTCTTACTTTTAGCAATTTTAAAATACTCTGGGTTTGGCTCAATACACAATGTCTCCCAGCCCTTTTTTTCAAAATAAAGAGTATTGGACCCGCGCGAGCCGTTAGCTACACCAACCTCAACACAATTTCCAATATCTTGATTGGGAAAATAAAGCTCTATCAAGACGTCAGTGCTAAACTGTCCGTGATATCCTTGTTTTGGCTCATAATACATTTTAACTGCTCACTTCCTCTATATAAGATAATATAAGTTCTATATCATCCATGTCCACTTCTCCCGCACATCCATATGGTAGATTGCAATAGTAGCGTGGGATTGGCTTCCCTTTTCGGTATACGTTGGCTGACTCAAAAAGGTTAGTGTCCTCATCTAGGGAAATAATGGTAGCCCCATCACTTAAAGACTCCTCGGCATTCGCCTCTTCAAATTGCCACGCTGTATAATTGGGCTTCAAATACCGCTGAAAATAGTTCTTTTTCCAGATACAAGGGTGAAGCGTGGTCCTAAACGGTGCATCAGCCCTTAGTTTTAGGATTCCATTCTTGTGAGGCTCTGCGTACTCATTTAAGCATATATCAAGCAGAGCCTTATCTGCTTCTCCAGAGATTATTTCCCTCTCAAGCATCTCTAGCTTGCCGACGTCAACGTGGTTCATCAACATCATATCTTCTACAGTGACAATAAAATGTTCATCCTCTAGACTGTTTATATACGGTATAAGCGGATCTGTCCAATATCTGCCAAAATTCTTCTGCACCCCTAGAGAATGAAACTTGCAGTTATCCGGAATAGGGGGAGCTTTGTTCTCGTCAAATCCCAAGAATATAATCTCCTGGTTAGGCCAATATTTGTTGAATAGCTCACAATATGGCTCCAGAAGAAAGGAATATTTATCGGACGTGGTTACTAAAATTTTCATTATGTCGCCTATACAGTTCTATGTCGTTTGCTACCATTCTTCGCACCATTTCCTTAAAATTAACTTTAGGTGCCCAATCAAGAGTTTCTCTAGCCTTGGTGGCATCCCCAATTAGGTTATCTACCTCCGCGGGGCGCATGTACCTCTCGTCTTGTTCCACATAATCTCTCCAGTTATCAACTCCGATACACGCAAAAGATTCTCGCAAAAAGTCTTGAATAGAGTGACTCTCTCCGGTTGCGATAACAAAGTCATCGGGCGTATCCTGCTGTAGCATTTTCCACATTGCCTCTACATAATCTGGTGCATACCCCCAATCGCGGCGGGCATCTAAATTCCCCAACGTAATCTTGCTATCCAACCCAGCATAAATTCTAGCGACACCATCAGTAATTTTACGAGTTACAAATTCAATCCCTCTTCTTTCCGATTCGTGATTAAACAAGACGCCACTACACGCAAAAAAATTATAAGATTCTCGGTAATTCTTAGTTATCCAGTGGGCGTAAAGCTTAGATACCCCATAAGGACTCCGAGGGTAGAAACGGGTGGTCTCGCGTTGAGGAGTTTCCGTCACCTTTCCAAACATCTCGGAAGTTGACGCCTGGTAGAACTTGATTGATTTACCTGACTCTCTGATCGCCTCAAGTACACGTAGGGCACCTAGGGCATCAACATTGCTTGTTGTCTCTGGAGTGTGCCAACTTTCTCCCACAAAAGACATTGCCCCAAGGTTATAAACCTCATCAGGGTTGCTTTCTCTGATGCATCTCAAAAGTGAGTTTTGATCGGTCAGGTCTCCAGTAATGAAGTTTATACTGTTCTCTAGGTGTGCAGTGTTTCTTCTATTCTTAGTAGACGAACGTCGCTCCATTCCATAAACTTCATAATTCTTTGTCAGCAAAAAATCTGCAAGGTAACTCCCATCTTGTCCGTTGATTCCTGTGATAAGCGCTGTTTTCATCCCTATCTCCTTCTTTACTTAGGTTGAATTTTATATCCCATCATACCCCTTTACTCTTCATTATTTAAGCACCATTCTTTAAACTTCTCTAGAATGTACTTTGGAGGGGGTCTCCACTCGTGCTCACCCAAAAATAAAACCGGCGTATCGTGAGGGTTCCAGTTTTGTTCATACCTCTTATCGTCAGTTTTAACCGACCACACAATATGAGGGCACTTGCATAATGAAGCTAGATGCATGGGTCCAGATGAAGGACCAATAGCAACTTTAGCACTGCTCAGGATATTAAAAGTTTCCTTCAGATCACACCCCCTCATATCCTTGGTGCCCTTAATATGAGATGATTGCTTCTTCGTCCCAATGGAGATAACCTTATGCCCTAGAGATTTAAGATCAGTAACGAGTTGATTCCAGTTCTCAATTTCCCAGTTATCAGCCTGCCGTAGTTCACGATTTCTCGCGTGAATTACAATGTCATTTCCTCTTTTAACGCTTTCTCCAAACTTGATATATTCAGGACTCACTCGGGTATAGCCAAACAAGATTGGCTCCTTAAAGTGGGTATGGGGAGGAACTCCAACACGGCGGGGTGGAAGCCATGTAACATTGTAATCCGAATTCTGCGAAAACACAGAGTTTAAGAACTTATGATCCACCTTATGATCGTGCATAAAGAAAGAGTCAGCTAATCCGCCTTCCGGAGTATATGGTATAAACTCATCTGCGTAGTCTGAATAAAGAGCCTTAGAGGTGGGTCTGCTTATACAGACCACCTTATCATAATTCTTAGACATTTGGCGCATATAGGCTTGCCACGCAAACAACTCCCAACCAAACTCTCCCACCCAAGGACCACAGATTAAGACATTCTTTCGCAAGCAGTGAAAAGTTCCCTTCTTTTTCTGTTGCTCCCAAATTCTTACGACCTGCGATGACCAAGCGTCCCTAGTGTACTTTTGAACCTCCTGGTACCCGGCTTCACTGATCTTTCGCCGTTCTTCTGGGTGGGCTAAATAATATTCAATCTTCTTATTGAGATCTGCGGTATCTTTAAAGATGACCAAATGTTCGCCGTCTGTAAACGTGTTTTCACGCCCCTCCCAATCATCCGTAAGGAGAAACCCCTTGGCTCCCAAGATCTTATACACTCTATCTGATGCCCCCGCAGCAGTACAGAAATTCAAATTAATCTTCGTCTTACTCACTGTCTCGGAGTGTTTTTCGCCATAGGCGTCGGATATAACAGAAACAGATGCTTCAACAGTATTTAATTTCTGCTTCCGATCTCCGTAAAGGTTTCCTATAAATGACACCGGCAGGGACTGCTTATTCTCACGAGGGCGCTCCATATCAGCATCGTACCCCTCGTGGACCAGAAAGGAATTAGGATTATGCTTACGAGCCGCTTCTAGCACATTCTGTTTGTCGCAACAAAAATAATCTGCATTTTTAGTCTTCTCAATAAACTCTAAATTATTGTAAGTAATGAGGGGATCTGGGAACCAATAGGCGACTGGTGCTATTAACCTGCATTGCTTAAAAACTTTGATATCCAAGCCGGTTCCCTTTGCTACCACTACAAGGTCGGGCTCTATATGTCTGACTAGTTCTACTAGCTCTATATCTCTCTCCGCAGGTCCTAGAACCTGCCCTCGTTCAGGAAAATCGTAAAGCAAGACCTCATGTCCTAACTTCTTAAAACCTTCCCCTTGAGATGTATTTGTGGAAACTCCCTTGTCATCAAAACGTGCAGCGTAAATTATCTTCATTTTGGAAAAAACTCCGTATCTTTAATTGCCTTGTCATCAATATAATAATCAGCTTGAGGCTTACCTAACATGAGTTTATGAAATCTAACACCCCACTTGTTTAGCTGATTTAAGGTAAAGTCGTATAACAAGCGATATGCTTCTAGTTCATTTTGTCCCGTTCTTCCCATTCCGCGGGCAGTGAGCATAATGATGTGGTGCCCAGCGTCATATAGATCGTTAATAGAGTCTATCCTATCCCGGTAGGGCGTAGCATTCTCATAATCTCCTTCAGTTTGTGTGCAGATCGTACCATCTATATCAAATGCGTAAGTTACTTGATCCACTTTTCAAAATCCGATAGAAATCCATTTACTGACTCATCAGTCTTGGTGTGGAGTGTTGCCTTCCTCACCACATTGTGACCTGCGGTAACAATATGTGCGCCTGCTGACCAACAATCCTCTAGATCGTAAGCGTTACGAATACTACCCGCAATAATCTCTGAGTTTAGTTCGTTTTGGTCAATAAAGTCACGAGTTCGCTCCAGGACTTGCGTAGGGTTGCCCCCCCACATCAATCAGGCGATTGTAAAATAGTGAAACGTAGCGAGCACCCGCGGCGGCGGCGAGCTGCATTTGCGTGGTCGTAAAGCAGCAGGTACAATTAACCCTAACGCCCTCGCGGTGAAGAGTGCTGATAACCGCTAGCTCTTCGTAACCCACTGGCACCTTGATGTTGAGATTGTCGTACTGAAGGGTATTTACAATTCGCATTGCCTGGTCCACCATAGCGCGTGGTTCTTTGGCAAAAACCTCTACACTAAGAGGGCAATTGTTGCCCTTCGTCGCGCACAAGTCCGCAATCCTCTGGATATGTGCGTAGAAATCCGTCTTAGGTTCTTTAGAAAGGAGAGAGGGGTTGGTGGTCACCCCCCGAGATAGCTCCAGTTCTAAATGCGTCTTCAATTTGTTCAATATTAGCTGTGTCTAGAAATAACTTCATTTTAATTCTCCTTGTGTGTGTAAGTTTTGCCATCTTCTACAATGTGAGAGTCTCCGTCGTCGTCTAACGTAGAAAACTCTATAATAACAGTGTCTTCAAGAGCGATCCTCATGTGCATAAACCCTACTGGGATATGGAAGACATCTCCCTGATTCAGCGTCAATGATGTGTTTTCTGCTCTTCCAATTCGTGTGCCTACCTTAAGACAGCCAGATTCTATATAATAAGATTCTTGTTTCTTAACATGATATTCCATACTGCTCTGGGTACCGGCGCGCATAAAGATTCTCTTCACCGTGTATTGGTCGTTTTCAAATAGAGTCTTCATACCTCCCCAATATTTCTCTACCTCTTTTACGACTCCAAGGATGGGAGGCAATTCTTGGCGACCATACTTAATCTCATTGTCCATAATATTTTTTATCTCCGTGCTTCCTGTCAAAGTGTTTTCGCAGAATATACTCCGACACTGGTTCCCTCTGTCCTAAAAGCCAAGTATGATATGCCATCTCGGCAACTTGCTCTAAAACAAAGGCATTTTCCAAAGCTTTTTGTATTGTCCTCCCCCAGCAAAAAACTCCATGTCCTCCTACAATGGTCGCAGGAACTCTCATCGGGTCAATTGACTTATCTTGAAAATAATCAACAATAGCATACCCTGTGTGTAGTTCATAATTTTCTTCTACCTTTTGGGGTGAGGGTGGAGGAACACAGGGTATTGATCCATCAAAATAATCTGCGTGCGTCGTACCGAAACAGGGAATATCTTGGTGAGCTTGAGCCCATATTGTAGCATACTTTGAGTGCGTATGTACAACACACCCGACGTCTTTAAAATTTTCATACAAACAAAAATGGGTGGGAGTGTCAACAGAGGGCTTTTTGCCCGATAGATGTGTCTGCTTAAAATCAACCTCTGATACATCATCGGGGGTGGCTGTCTCCAAGTCAATACCAGAAGGCTTAATAAAAAACTGCTCTCCGGGTTGTCCCAGCGCACTTACATTTCCCCACGTCAGGGTCACTAAGCCACTTTCCACAAGCCATTGATTGGCTGCAAGTACCTTTCCCTTAATAAGAGATTCCACGGAGATCCTCTAATTCTGGAGATGTTGTGCCAAACTTGGTGGTAGCCAAGGCTGCCCACATATTGCAAAATTTAAGATTGTTATCGTCTAAGCACGTAGCAAATGCCGCTAAGAATGAATCTCCAGCACCGCACGTATCTCTTACTGGAACGTTAGGCGCCACAGTACGGCAAATTGTCTTACCATCGCTAAATATGGAACCTTTGTCTCCAAGCGTTACACAGATGCTAGACTTCAATATAGAAACAAGATCAAAAATGCTTTCGTTTTCGGGATTAAATTGTTTTAGGTTAGAAATGGCTTCTGTCTCGTTCATACACATGTATGACGCGCCCTCAAAATAAAAATACCGATTAGAGTTATCAGAGATTTGGGAGCTAGCGATTGTGGGGATATTGAGACGTTGAGCAGCTATGACAAATTCTCTAGTTTGATCCGGGTCCGTGAATATCCCATTGTTGTAATCTACAAACAGAATCACGTCTATGTTTTTCAGATTCTGTCTATAGAGAGATAGCATTTTCTCAAACTCTTGCTCGTTCAGCTGATCTTTATCGCCCCGGTTGACCTGCAAGTATTTATATTTTACGCTTCCGCGCTCTATCCAATATCTGCTCTTGACCACATTCTTTCTATTAGTTACTAAAGGAACAACTCTAAGAGAAGGGTGAGTCCACTCTTCATAGTGTCTCAAGTGCTCGTCGTCTCCCAAGAGAGTCAGAAAAGTACAGCTAGACCCCAGCGAGAGCAGGTTTTTAACAACGTTGCCTGCACCGCCATAAGCGATCTCTACACTTATCTCCTTAGTTTTAAGAGTGGGTGATTCCAGCGACAAACCTATAGTCTCACACCAGATGCTTTTATCCAGAATAGCATCTCCTACCACTAAAACACGTTTTTTAGATATATTCTCAAGAAGGCTCATTCTTCTCCCACCCCTCTGTTGTCTTTATTTTCTTTAGAACATTGGTAGTTGAATAGTCCGCTACAAGAGGATATATCTTTATCTCTATCTCCTGCGGAATTTCATCCCTCACTCTAACTTGATCAGCGGTCCACTCGCCCCCTTTTACAAGAATATTAGGGCGAAGAGTATCAACAACGTCTTGAGTGTCTGTATCATCAAAAACGATGACCTCGTCAACACACTCTATTGATTCCAGCATCTTTCTTCTATCGTGATGGTTGTTAATAGGACGGGCTGGACCCTTTAAGACCTTAACTGCACGGTCTGAGTTTATTCCCACTACAAGCTTTCCTCCTAAGCTCTTAGCGAAGCTTAGAAGCTCTAAGTGCCCGGTGTGAAGGATATCAAACACTCCATTGGCAAAAACAATCTTTTCATCGTCGTGCCTGGAGATCTTTTCAATTCTCTTGACATGACGTCCTTCGCCAAACGGAGTGGATAGCCACAAAGATACTATCTCTTTTATCTCTTCTTCGGGCGTGACCCAGGCGCCGAGGCAAAGTACATTAGAATTATTATGTTCTCGGCACTTAGGTGCCGTCAAGACATTGTGAACGAGGGCAGCTCGTATATCCTCAAATCTGTTGGCGGCGATACTCATCCCAACGCCGGTGCCACATATCAAGATGCCCCTTGTTGCGTCCCCGTTAGAGATAATATTGCATAACTGGTTTGCATAATCAACATAATCAACCTTCTTTGCTGTATCAAACGGACCAATGTCCACACACTGATATCCTTGTGATCTTAAAAGGCTGGCAAGCATTGACTTAAGCTCAATGCCGTTATGATCAGATGATAATAGAATAGGATCGCTCACTTTTACCTCGTTATGGTGTCATAGAAATATTGATAGGCTTTATTATTCTTTTCCCTAACCTTTTCAATTAGAGTATCACCCTGAAGGTGTGAAAATGACTCACTATAAAAGCCTATCAAATTTCTCATTGTTCGTACTTCTACGTTTAACATTTGAGCTTCTACACATACCCTAGAGAAAGTTTCCAACACTGTTGGGAGAAAAACAAAATTTTTACATTCACCCATCATCTTAAGAAATTCATAATACTCGGCACTCTGTATCTCTATGGGGGTAATTCCCTTCAACAAACAATACTCTCTAGTTTTAGGGTAATTCTTTGTGGGATTTGCGCTCTTCAAAATACAATATTCGTGTCTTTTCTCTTCAGAGTTTATCAACGAAATATAATCTAGAGTCTTGCTGGACCACAGGCTACACCCAATGCTGTGAACTGTTGCGGCAGGAATAGCCGATACTAGAACCTCTTTGCAAATGTCACTTAATACTACCACAGCTTGTGCGTTCTCGTAAAACTCTTTATTTACAATATTGTCGGAAGGAATATTAAAATTTAAGAATTTAGAAGGATCACGGGTAGAAACATATTTATGATCGTGTTCATAGATAATATAATTCCCTCTCGCCTGGAGAATTTGTCGGTTCTCGGGGGAGAGGGAAATAAAGTTTCCAACTATAATTTTTTCAAACTTTTCTATCTCGGCAGAAAGCACATCCTTGCAATTTCTTTTAACCACCGTTACGCCGCGTGAGGAGAGGTGCTCAATTAGATTGGCGTCATTACTCTCGCCGCCTCCTAAAAGTTGTTCTTTAAAAAAGTCGGCTAGAAATAGAACTTTCATTACATAACATCAATTTCAGCTAACTTTTGAAGCCATTCCATCTCGCCCTCTACCGGCTTATATACAGCATCGCAAAAAGTTTGATATTTTGCCTGCTCTTCAAAGTTGGTGAAGATGTGCTTCTTCAGTATCTTAGCGAAGTTTTTATATCTCCCATAGTCATTATAGACCTTACGCAACGTCTTCTTGTACGAGTTCTCCTTGGGATAACACCATTTTGAACCCTCATGAAGGACGCCCTTCCAAACCACCTCTGGCGGGATGGGCTTAAGCTCATAATCTACTGGGGCAAAACAAGGCGCAACCTTCTTTACAGTCTTCTTATTTCTTCTCAATTTTCTTTCAGCATGTAAAAATTCGCTCTGACCACTCCAATCAGGTGCAATAACGGGCAGTCCATTATATGCCGCTTCAAAAATTGGAAGCCCAAAACCCTCGCCATGGGTGAGAGTAACAAAACACTTAATTTTCTCATTCTGGTAGAGTCCTGTTAGCTCCTCCGGGGTCATATAGCCATGGAGCAGATAAACCTTACATTTTCGGTCTTGATACTCAGAAAGAAGATTGTTTAGGCGTGCGGTCGTGTGGACTCGGTCTACGACGCTATTCTTCATTGCACTTGTCTTCACAACAAGCCCCACCTCTTCGTCCTTAAACTCGTCTAACCACCAGCGAATTGTGTTTTCCAAGTTCTTACGGGGACCCCATTGAGCGACAGCTAAGAAGTTAAAATCATATTCTAGATTAATGCCAATATTTGCCGGCGTATAGTGTCGTACTGGGTAATGAGCGACTTCAATTGGCGTTTCACAACCAACCAGAAATTGCTCCTGTGTCTGATCATTCACCGCAGGATATTTGGTTTCTAAAAATACATTTCTTCCGTGGTGACCAACGGTAATTATCTTATCAACTTCATAGCTTTTCTCAATCCATTCCGGAGCTACGTGAGTAGTCTCAATACCTGCTGTATAGCCGATGTTCACCGGGGCTATCTTTTTCCACTCATTCGGGATAGTTACCTGAATTGAGATGTCAAACCCGCCTCCGTTCTGGATATAGAAGTGCGTTTTTCTAACAAGCGCGTCTATCCATTCTTTATCTTTGTCGTCTGGAAGAAGCCAACTTGTCTTACCCCAGTTTGTAGCATGCAGATACACATCAAACAACTCTGTCTTTGATAACAGGGAACGAAGTGCAAATCGGCATTGTTCGCCATACCCACTTTGTGATAGAGCTGGACCAGTAACGATTACTTTTTTCATTATACTTCTATTAACTCCCAAGCTTGATAATTCTTTCGGGTGTCCCAAGACCCCCGTGTCTCAATAACGTTTGTCAACACTTTGTCCCATTTATTAGCGAAACTCTCCATACTATAATTCTGCGCTAAATGGTTCCTCCCAAGGCGACCCAACTCTTGTCGTTCCTCCTTGGAGAGATTATAAAATTTCATAAGGGCGTCTACAAAAACTTCTTCATTAATTCTGTCTTCGTAAATATAAGGAACCTCTTGAGATCCTATAACCGCTCTAGAGGTAGGTTTAATTCCAATTCCAAACCAACTCTCCCCATCAGTCACTTGTTCCTGTAGTCCTCCTGTCATATTGACAATAATGGGAGTCTCACAGGCTAATGATTCAAAGGTGGCTAGCCCAAAACCTTCGGCATCCGAAATGTTTATAGTGCAATCTGCCATATTATAGATCGCTGACAAATGTTCTGGATCTATTTTATTGGTGGACATCATCACCTCACCATTGGTGAGCCCCAGGTTCTCTATAATTGCTATTAGATCTTGCCCGTGGGGGTCTTTGGGATCTGTGTGCATTAGCAACATCGCCTTGTCGTGACCCACTTTATCAAGAAACTTTTTAAACCAAAAAATTAAACTTCCGCTCTGCTTTCTGCGAGCGTTTCGGTTGTTCCAAAAGAAAATTAGTTTATCATCCATAGAGGGGTCATTATTGAATGATTCTTTCTTAAAGGCTGTTATGTCTGTGTCTTCAAGCTTTCTAAACGTGTTCAATATCCACTGCGTGGGGAATGTAATATTCCTCCACGCTAGGAGAAACAGTCCGAACAATATCGCTGGTAACTTTTGAGATGGTTACAATTGTATCATTGGACTCATACCAATGCTTGTTAAACTGAGGATATGGATAATTGTCCCAGACATGATAATAAACAATGGGAACAGTGGACCGCACTTCGTTCTCAATCTCCCATAACCAAGTATAAAACCGAGGATCAGTCATAATCCAAAGAATATCAGGCTTATTGGTAGCAATACAAGAACGCACCGAATCGGCGTCTCCGTACCCATCCGTTGGGAAAATAATCCAATCATCCCCATACGGGTCAACCTTTACAGGGTTGTAATTGGCGTGCTTTACTGCACCACCAAAACAAATAAAACGATACTTACCAGTCTTAAGCATCGCTTCAATGAAATATTTTGTTTGGGTGCCCACCCCAGAAGGTGAGAGCGGATGATCAGCTAGGACCATCACCATTTTTTTCTTTTCTGTCATTCGTGATTACCTACAATGTTCAGTTTTATGAAACTCACAACCCCGACAAGACAGTCGGTTCTTGATATGCTTCTTTTTTTGTATATTGTATATGGCTTTGTTCAATAGTTTAAGGGCGTTTTCAGTTTTTCTTGGTCCGCTGGTGACACGGAAGATTTCAACGTGGTCCTTTGTAGCCGTTCGCTTGATCAGGGCAAAGTGGGTTTCAATCATTTTTGGATCAATGTTGTGCTTGCGAGCAAAATAATATTTGTAGAGCGTGAGCTGATATGTCACCATTGGATCAGATCGGCGCTTGGAGTCCCAGCCCCATGAGGTGGTCTTCCAATCTAGAATATGATATTTACCGTCCGTGGTCTTCACTACAAGATCAATGAAGCCCTTAAACAGGTATTCAACGCCCGTCATAGGCTCATAGAGCTGCTCCTCTGCCGAAAACACCTCGTAGTCCCCGAAATACTCTGAGAGGGCAGGAACAGGCATCCCTGCCAGTTCTACGCCCTGCTGTTCCATCTCTGTAACGAGGTCTTGCCTAAGCTCTACTCCGTCAACCAGGAGGCTCTCTATCTCTTTTTCAAAAGCTTTAGTGAATAGGTCACTCTCGCGACCGATAGGTAGACGCCCCAAGACGCGCTGTTCGCAAACCTCGTGAATAGCGCTACCGAAGGCGGTATGCTCGCTGCCGACAAAGCCCTTAAGCTTGTCCAGATTTACTAGCTTGTGGTAATGGGCACACTTCGCCCAGTTCTTGAGTTCCGAAAAGGAAATATGAGGCATTTTTACTCTTTTGTTGTTTTTGTGGTTGCTCTAGTCTTGCGAGCTTTTGTAGGAGCTTTCTTAGGCTTAGAGAATACCCAAGTTGCTTCTAGTAGAGGCGGATTTCCTCTATTATTTATGGTCGTATCCTGCTCTAAGATATATCCTGACAGATCGTGCCCTTCCACAATTAGCATCTGTTTTACGTCTTGTGAGGTGAATCTAGTGGGAATTCTACGATCCATGTTATAAGGAGGTACCTTTATACTACAACTAATTTTATCACCTTTTTGACGAAATGTCAACACTTATTTCCTTGGTCATTCTTCAATCTCCAACAGTTCTTGTATTTTTGTGTAACACAGGGGCGAAATGGTTTTAACATACTCCCTTTCCTTTAAAAAATAATACTCAAAACTTTCAGCGAAATACTCTCGTAAGGACGTCACTCCATAAGGCGTAAGAAAGAGCCCCATGGTCAATTGCGTCAGGATTGGATATCCGATTTCCTGAAAGAGGAATGCGTCAAAATCCGCTGAATATTCAGTTTGCATAAAATCTTTAGGGTAGACATCATACCCCTCTGCCTTAAGAAGGTAAAAGAGTCTTTGCCTTTTGCCCAAGAATTCACGAGCAACTTTCTGGTCTTGATAGATGACTGCCCCATAAGTCTTCTCAGTTAAATGAGCAATTTCGTGAATTATATCATCTATGAAGTCATCATCGTCATCTTGCAAATTGCTGACGTAGATTGCGCCGTCTCTGTAAAAGGCATTAATCTGCCTCTTCTCAAACTCGGGAAAAGTTCCGATAAAAATAGAATCCAGCCCGTAAGCAAGATGCCGTGGGACGAGTTTTTCAATTTGTTTTAAGCAGTAGGGAAGATCTATATCTTCAGAAAGAGGATCTTGTACCAGGACTAAGACATCACCATATAAAGAATATTCTCTACGAGCTTGCTGAGTTCTAGTGCTAGACTCTGTTATGTAAACTTCAAGATGGCGTCGTGTTATGTTGATCTTCATTGTTGACCACTTCCCTATCGCAGAGGGCTTGATGGTAGCCTCTTAAAAAGTTCTCTCCAGCAACTGCCATTACGAACTCAGGAAAATCTTCAGCAAGAGTATCTACGATCATTTGTACCGTGACGTTTCCATCTTCGGGATTGTGTTTTTCACCCACATACTCAACAAGCCAAGTCTTTAGCTCGTTTTCCTTCTCTACGGGTTCTCTTAGCTCAGGGTTATCCCACTCGTCCATCGCTACGCTTCTTATTTCTTCGCTCATTATAATATTTTAGCTGCTAATGTTGCAACCTTTGACCTTTCTCCTCGTCGTAGGGTAACGTGTCCCGAAGATCGAATGTTTAAATTTCTCTACTGCATAGGTCAATCCATTTGATGTCTGATCTATATATGCATTATCAATTTGCTCAATATCACCTGTTAAGACTATCTTCGTGTCTTCCCCTACTCGGGTAATTATAGTCTTTAATTCGTGACTTGTTAAGTTCTGAGCTTCGTCTATGATAATGAACGCATTTGAGATTGAACGACCACGAATATAGGTTAGAGCCTCAATCTCTATAATGCCTTTTCAAAATACATCTCAAGCATAGTTTTATCACCATTCATCAAAAACTCTAGGTTATCTTTAATGGGGCTAACCATGGAGACATTTTTTCTTCTAAGGTTCCTGGTAGGAAGCCGATGTCCTTGCCCATGGGCTGTACGGGTCTTGAGACGATTAGCCTGCTATATTCCTTAGACCCTAAGCATTGCTCCATTCCTGCGGCAATTGCGCATAGTGTTTTTCCACAACCAGCGCGACCGACGAGGGAGATAATGGGAATCTCTGGGTTCATAAGAATATCTAGTGCAAAGGCTTGCTCCTTGTTGCGTGCGCGCACACCCCAAATGCCGTCCTTGTATTCTTGAACTTTTTCTAGAGAAACATGGGGATTGATATATCTCGCCAGGGCGCTCTTCTTTTCGTTTGCATTTGAAACGAGCATAATAAACTCGTTTGCGTAGGCTTTTACGCCGTCTTCTAGAAAAACGTCTTCTCCAGCGTAAAACTGGTCTATTATTTGATCATCTACCGGAACTGTTTTAAACCCAGCATAAAGTTCTGAATCTTTATCTAAAACCTTTTCAGCCTTATAGTCTTCAGCAACAATCCCTACAGAATCGCATATGACGCGCATATTGACGTCTTTGGACACTACGATGACCTTGCGGTCAGGATGTTCCATACCTTCCGTTAGAGCGGCTCCTATGATGATATTATCAGGTATGTTGGGGTTCAGGTCTGAAGGAAGCTCCGTTAGAGGGTGGTAACCCTTTACGCGGAGGATACCTTTACCCTTTTGAACACGAACGCCCTTTTGAAGGTTACCCTTTGCACGAAGTTCATCAAGAATACGAATAATACGGCGAGCGTTTGCTCCTACCCCATCTTGTCGTTTTTTGTGCTTGTCGATTTCCTCTAGAACTTTAAGAGGAATCACAATATCGTTATTACCAAAGCTGTAGATTGAGGAAGCGTCTGTAAGATAGACGCTGGTATCAACCACATAAATTTTTTTCTTAGCCATTTGCCCTCCGAGGCATTATTAACTAGTTTTGCAAAAAAAGAAAGCCCGCTAAATGCGGGCTTCAGTAATTCATAACTATTTTTTAATATTCTCTTGTCTCTGCGTAACCTTGCTCTACTAGCAGCTCATTAACGTTAGTGTCGTCAATCCAAAGTACGCCTATATAACGTCCATATTTTCCTGTCTTATCTCTGAAAGTTTGTAAAATAATGTTCTTATCTAAGATTAAATTTCGTAAATAATCGCGTGATACAATTCCTTCAGGTCTCTCGGCTCCACGAACTTCTGGAGTATTAATACCCTTTAGGCGAATCTTAATTTTATTTGTAATGCCAAAACCTAGATCAACTAAGGCTGTTACCGTATCACCGTCATACACACTAATAATCTTGGCTCTATACGTATACATTATCCAGAAAACTTGTCTGTAAAATTAATATCATACCCAGCGTCGTTAAGAGCCTTTTGGTGGTCAAGACCGCCCTTATAAGAACCTGGAAGTTCGAGAAAACTCTTAATTTCCCGACTCATCTGAACCAAATATATAAGTTTCTCCGATCATATTATTATAAGTATCTCTAAGATCTTTAGCTGCCGAGACGACAACGTATTCATACCCATAAGGGTTCTGATAATTTATACAGGCAAGCTCTTCCTTTGCCTCTTTAACATTCTTAACCGCTACTGCACTTTTTCTAATTTCTCTCATTTTTCCTTTAATGGAGCCTCCGGTCGGGTTCAAACCGACGACCTACGGTTTACAAAACCGTTGCTCTATCAACTGAGCTACGGAGGCAGACCATTACTTAATCTCTAATGTTCCTAATTCTGTGTGGACTAGAGCCCTCCAACCGGTTAGCATCCAGTCCTCTGCCTTTACTACATCATTATAAGGAACCATCACCTCTGCAATGCATGTCGCATATCCACGCTTGTGGTCGTATTCTTCTGTTGAGAAACTTAGCCAATCGCACTCATTCCAGAACTCACTGATGATGCTCTTGATTAAATCGGTGTTAATTTCTTCTTCATAACCCTCAAAGTAGCCGTCCTCCCTCATCGTCTCAATGATTGGAGTCTTACTCCAACGAGTGTGGCTGGTTGGAAGATTAGTGGCTAGATTAGCAAGGCTAGAAGCAACCGCAGTGTCTTCAATCACGTCATCATAGTAATTGCCTGTATAGTGTACAACGTCTAGACCATCCTCGTAGATGAGAGTAACCTCATCCTTCTCTGTTAGGTTGACCTTCTTTAGTTTTTCTAGTAGTGACATTTTTTCCCCTTTGTGTTGTTGGCTCCGACAGTAGGGTTCGAACCTACGACCTAGCGGTTAACAGCCGCTTGCTCTACCAACTGAGCTATATCGGATCATTTGGTACCGATGGCGAGACTTGAACTCGCACGCCCGAAGGCAACGGATTTTGAATCCGTCGTGTCTGCCTATTCCACCACATCGGCGTATTTTATTTTGTGGGGGGTGTGAAGTGAAGAGACATCTGTTACGCCATGCCTCCCTGTGCGAGAAGTAAAAGTCCTTTGCCATAATAGGGGGTAGGGGGGTTGGCTAGAGACTCTAAAACTTCTAAGCTAGTTGGTATACCAGCTTTTAAATTGTATTACATTTCACTTACTTTGTTAAATTATTTCGTCAACTAATCCGTAATCTAGGCAGGTTTTCGCATCCCACCAAATATCTCTCTTAAGAATTTCCTTTAGTTCACTTCTGGGGATACGAGTATGCTCCTCGTATATCTTGATGATAGTCTCCATAAGTAGTTCACTATTCTTCATATCGTCCTTCATATCTTCAAACTTGCCCCACATTGCTGAGGAGATTTGATGAATGAGCATAAAGGCGTGCTTGTGCATTACTCTATGATGTCCAACGACACTCATAATGGTGGCAGCCGAGGCGGCACAACCGTCAATGACCGTGGTGATTGGAACCTTGCTGTTTAGAATATAGTCTACTGAGGACATTCCAGCAAAGACGCTTCCGCCGCCCGAATTAATATGAAGAAAAATCCTACCCGGATCTACGCTAAGCGACTGACCTCTATTATAGAGGGTGTTCGCCATCGTCACAATGTTCTTATTAAGCTCTAAGTTCTTAGGGCGGTTAACTTCAGAATAAAAATAAATTCTGTTTCTTCCCACTTGAACCTTATTGTTTTCTGAACTGCTTGCGGCGACATCGGATGCCGCCTTACTCTCCCATTGGAGGCTTTATCTTGCATCATTATTAACTAGTCCTCTGTTTTAAAATGGTACACCCTACAGGACTCGAACCTGTGACCTACGGTTTAGAAGACCGTTGCTCTATCCGGCTGAGCTAAGGGTGCCTGTGGTTGGGAATGAGGGTGCCAGCCCTTAAAAGCATATAAACACTATACTAGGTTTTGGCGTAATTGTCAAGGTAATCTCTCCAGTGACTGTGAAGACTATCGGAACGCCTTTGGAGCATCCCTGGACCTGTGAGGGGTTTTGGCTCTTTTAACAACTTCATTCCAGCCTGTTCTGGTGTCCTATTCCCTTTTTGATTGCAAGGCTTACAGGCTGTAACAATATTCTTCCAAGACTTCTCGCCTCCTCTAGCCTTGGGTACTATATGATCCATCGTAAGGTCATCTGATGAAAGTTCCTCCACAATACTGACAATATTTCATCTCTTAAAATAATATTTTTTCTGCTACACACTGGTCGCAAGAAATCTACATTAACAAATCTCTTTAAGCTATCACTGATGGAAGTTGAAAACTTCCCTGGCGGAACGCACATATGTCTCGTATAACTCTACAGCATATGCCTTTTCAGTTATAACTAAGACAAGGGCGTCCCGCCAGGATACAATACCCACAGGCTTGTAAGCTGAATCTAATTTTAGAGTCATTAGCTCCATCGTTAGTAACTAGTATGTTTTATAGTGCGCCGGCAACCAAAAGAGCTAGAACTAGCTCAGCGGCTAGAACAGACCACCAAGCAGCTCGGTGATCACCGGAAACTAGCTCGTCAGTTACGTGGCGAACTTCATTTTTTAGTTTTGTTAGCATAATAGCTTTTCCTTTCTGATGGAGTAACTCCATTCGTCTAACTAGTCTTCAGCTTCCTCTTCTGAAAAATAGTTGTCAATCTGGTACCTATTCCAAAGATCATAAAAATGAGCGTTGGTCAGTCCCAAAAGTTCATACACTCAAGCTTAGTTCTAGTAGCTGAGACAGCATACTTGAAAACAGCCTCGTGTACAATATAAGGCATTCCGGTCCAAAGCGCAAGTCCATATATCCTATTATCTATGGCTCTTGCTGCCAATTCAAGCTTTAAACCGATTATTTCTTCAAGACTTAGAGCACTTAGCATGCTCTCAAATTCTTCTGTAGTCTTCTTATCTCTTCTAAGTTTCCTGATTAAACTGTAGTGGGATTGTTTCCCCTGAAGTTTCCTCTTCCTCTGCCACTTCATTGGCTACTCCTAAAATTCCATAGCCAGCAATATCTTGCCAGGGCTCTCACCAAACGCTTCCTTTCGATTGGCAATCCTGAAAAGCTTGTCGATTACTCTTGTCATTGCCAGCATATCGCAATACTGATCAGGCTGAACACCTTCTGGGTAAAGAATTTTTAAGATTTCTTGTGAGCGCTGAAACGAGCTACCGTATGCTTGGTCCTTTTCTTCCACAAGGCGACCAATGTTTGTTCCTAGATCTCTGTAAGTTTGCATGAGACCCATTATAGCTGAAAAACTTTTTCTTTTATATATTTTCTTTTTATCTGTGAATGCCTTCTAATAATCCATCTAAATCAATATACTCTTCTAAACTAAATTCTTCTTCCTCTTCTTCTCCTCCTTACTTGTTTTTCATATTCAGGAGTTGTAGGTTCTGTAACAGTTGGTGATAGCTCTTGTTCAAATCGATCAAAATAAAGCTTGACATTTGTAATCAAATAATCATAAAATATCTCACGGTCTTCATCATCTGCAAGGACATCATAAGAATCCAAAATGTTCTGACGAATTTTCTTAAAGCTTCTTAGAGCCATATTGCGACCGGTGAGATTATATTCTCGATCTTCTATTCCAGCGCCAAACTCTTCCTCTTCGGTAGCCGGCTCTTCTTCTACTTCTTCTTCACCAGATATATCAATAAACTCTTCAGGCATCTCGTCATCGTCACCAATTGTAACCTCAAGCTCGTTCAATGTATTGAGTAATTCTTGCAAGTTGTCTAGCCAACCGGGGTCAGGAGCGTCAGCGTTAACTTCAGCAGGAGCCAATAATCCTTCAATTCCATTTACAATATGTGCGCGAAATGAATCTCTTTGTTCCTTATTTGTAGTTAAGGACTTGAAATCCTCCTCCAGAACTGGTATAATCTTTTTAATAACTCTTCGAGCACATTAATGCCAGTTGATTGGTTCGGAGCAAAATCAGCGACAGCCTCTTCTTGAAGAAGCTTTCGAACAATATTTCGAACTTTCTCTTCAAGAGCAAGTTGTTTCTTTTTCATTTTGTCTTTATAATTTAATTATTTTGCGAATGTTTTCTCGTAATAGTTTTTCTTCGTTAGTCATTATCTTACAGCTCCCGCATTAATATAAATAGTTAGTCAGGAATGTATATGCGCCTTCCCTTGCGTTTCTTTTTGTTAATTTTTCGGGGTTTTGCTCCTAACGGCAGTGAATATCCAGCCACTGAACCGCCCGCCATAGATGATATTTCCTCTACAGGTTCTTCCTCCATGACTTCCTCAACCATATCAAACAAGGTCTCCAATGTAATAGGTGCCCTCTCTTTGCTTTCGCTCATCGTTAAAATATCCTCTATATCATCCATGCGATCGTGTGCTTCGGGCGGGACAAAAGCAATTAGTTCTCTTTCCCCACTTGCGATCGCACGGCGCATATTTGTAGCGCTAAATGGTTCGCCCGTTTCTTGGTTTGTAAAAGATCCTCCAGCAGGGTCGATAGCGCAATTGGCGCGAATCAAGACACCTTCTCGGGCATACTTCTGAACGTTTTTACAGAATCTCTCTTCATCACCACCCTTGGTGCTAACACCCATAATTACCTCATCACCAGGCTGAGCCCAGAGAGGATTGTCATCCGGGTTCTCAACAAATTGATAAGCGGCTAGCACTGGTGAGTTAACCGGCGACTTCATCACTTTAATATTATCATAGGGGAGTTCTTCAAGATAGATGTTCCACAGCGCAACAGACTGGTCAGCAGTAATTCCTTCTCGTGAAACAGGGCTCACAAGAATAATAACCTCATCAGCCTCGCCGGCGTACTCTGCCACCATTGCAACGTGTCCACGATGTGGGGGTTTAAACGCCCCAGGAACGACCGCTAAGACACGCGAGGGGATCATCCCGGCTTGCTCATTAAGTTCGCCCTCCCCGGGCTCTCTAATAGCGGCACGGAGCCTCTACCGTATTTGAACAAGCCTAGGAGATGGTTAACTGGCGCAAAGTTTCCTGTAAACTTGTAAAGATTACCATCGTGCTGAAATACAAATCCTCGACTGCAGTATCAATCTTATCATGATGTTTGAGCTTTAGAAGTTGGCGATAAAGCATCTCGTGAGCTTTTTCTGAACCTTCTCCGGTATACTGTTTAATGTTGGCGATTGCCGCTCAACTTCTTTTCGCAATCTTTCGACCTCTGCCTTGTTATCAAGAATGTAGGCGCTTTCGAGACCGCTAAGCAACTCTACTGCTAGATCGTGGATTGCATCCTCAATAGGAGCAATAACTTTTCGAATTGGTATAATGCTTTCTTCTTTATAAATTTTGATACTTCATTTGCGATATCTTTTGGCAATCCTTTTTTGATGGCGGTAAGACTTGGGTTCCTTCTAGTTTAAGAACTCGGGCTACAATCGCCTGACGTTTTCTTCCGCAAGAACAGAAAACCTTTCATTAACAACTTGCGAAACTCTATCGGTTAAAAGATCATTGATGGTCATATCGCCAGTTAGACCAGACTTTTGAATACGAGACAAGGCAATGTTAAGATCATGATCATTATCAAGTTTATTAAGCTGCGCAACAGCAGTCCTCGCTAGCTGAAAATCCTCGCCGGCTAGTGCTTCTGTGAATCTATCGACCGCAGCATCTAAAACTTTTGCGTTTTGCGATACGTCAACAACCTCTAGCGAGTTAGTCTCAGGATTGTATCGCTTATGACCAGCTGGGTGAATGGTGATCATGCTCGGGTCATATTTGATCACATTGGCAGGGCGCGGCTCATCCTCCGGCTCTTCAGGCTGAAGCATCCCGAGAATTTCTGTATTATAAAATATTTCCCCGTCCGGACCAAATAACTTCGCGCGCTCCTCTTCGCTCAAAGACAACATTGCCTTTTCGAAAGCGCGAAAAGAGTCAACATAAATTTGGCGGACTTGTGGTCCGCCTTTATACTTGCGCGCAGCTACAGCAGCAGCATTCATGCCACCCCTACGCATATCTCCTTTATTACGAGCAGCACGAGCCTCGCCATCCTTGAATCCAAGATAGATGTTAAACCCATCCGTCTTTTCAGTGCCGACCAGCTCGCCTTGCGAGGCTTTAGATAGTATATCTGCTATATCGTTGTAAGATAAATCTCTATTATCATACAGGTGCATTAAGTGTCCAGCAACACCGCCCATTTTTTGTTTTTCCTTTATGTTACTTCCAGGTTAGCGTAATAAAATTTAGGAGATCTTTCGCGATCCCAGTAAATTGCCCATCGTCCTCTGGATAAATTCTTGTGCATATATTCCAATGCTTTTTCCTTGGAGTAGAAACGCTTGTAAACTTTTTTTCCTAGTTCATTTAGAGTTGTTACTCCATGGTCCCATTTCTCATACAATCTTTAACCCCCCCGTTAATTATATGTTATTTTGTCCACCTTCTCTTGAGAGACTCATAAAGAGAGTTTCCGTACCACTCATCATTAGAAGTGGTCTCCTCTTTGGTCTCAGCGATGACCTCTTTGGTCTCTTTAACAGTGTTCTCCTTTAGAACGTTTCGAATAATTTGACGAACTTGCTCTTCGGTAATCTTGTTTGACATACTTGTTACCTCCTTTCTGTAATAATTAGTCTCATTGAGCGCTTGTTTGTATGTATCTTCCCAATCTCGGAAAAACATATTTCCACGCTCCATTGCATCTCGCTCTAGTTCTCGCATGCGAGGATCCTTCTGAGCATAGCCGGGAGCCGTCTCAAACGGCTTCTCGAAGGCGCCATTGCAGTTTTGATCGTGGTGTATCAATTCGTGCGCCATGGACCTTAAAACGTCCTTTATGTGCCTTCTATCGGTATAAATGGTGATAGTGAAAGATTCGGGATGATAATGTGCCGTTCGCCCTAGATCTTTTTCTGCGTTCTCGGGGTCAGCTTGAAAGGTAAGGTGCGCGGGGCTCTTAAACCCCATATGGCGTTGGGCATAAGAATACAAGCTCTTTACCAGGGTAAAGTTCTGCTCATATCCAAATCTGAATGGTTTCTTATCTTGCAATGCATTGTGTACAATAATTACATCTCAAAGATGTATACGCCGCGTTTTTCTTTATCTTTTTCGTTATTTATCGGCTTTTTCTGGCAAAGGCGCTAGCGGCAGCGGTATTTGCATATAAGGGCGCTCTTGTTCTTGTTTTTTAATTTTTTCCCAAACAATAAGATCGACAGTATTCATAAGTAGTCCCTATTAGTATCTAGGCGTGAAATCTTCTAAATTCTCAAAAGTTGTCAGTTTATCTTTCAAGACCCACAATCCTCTTTGCGCATGTATCCAATATACTTTAGCATATTCCTCATCGATAGAAATTACGATTCCTACTCCGTGCACAATAATTTTTTGTTGATAGTTCTCCTGAGTTAGCTCTTTTATACTACGATATGTGACAAGATCCCTCACACTTATGTCGATGTGCTCCTTGATATTACTTTTAGACACGCTAGAAAGACCTCGATTTCAGACCCCGAAGGATGATCTGTTCCCAAGGGGATAATTTTAGCCATTGCGACATTGCGACCTCCACGATAATCAACGATCACATTTGTAACTATGCCTATATTCTCCTTATATGCCTGAGTGTCTTCTTTATCAAGGGTATGCCATCGAACAAGATCTCCTTTTTAGATCTTTTCTAGCTTGGCATTTCCAAAAATATGTTCTGTAGGGTTCATCTTACTAAATTAAAGGAAGCTGGTGATATTCCATGACCGCGCACACGCCTTGTTTCAGGTATGCAACAACTTTACTATTTGCCTCCCTTCGACCATATGACTTATAGACATCCACAAATTCGTCCATTAGTGGATCGTAAGCTCTGACTACCCAATAAGCCAAGAGGTCTTGTTGGTGCATTGTTAATTATCCCCGATTGAAAAGAGTTCATCATCCGGAATCATAATATAAATGGTTCCATACTGAACTAGGTGACGACCTCGCTCATCCGGTAGGGAAGATATTCTCTTGACAACTGAACCTCTAAAAATTCTTTCCATTGATTTTGTTTTAGGGTTAAGAAACCAAGCGTCTCCGCTACCTGAAACCACGACTTTGGATAAGCATTGTTGGATTTGTTTTGAAAAAGTTTTTCTATTAACGGATCTGCTTTGGTTGTCTTAGACATAATAAATTCCCCCTATTATAAACTAGGGGACTAAAAGACTTAAATTACTTTTTAATTTCTAGGGTCTAAGAGTCTTGTAGCTGCCACGCTGGAGCGTTGAGGCTTCTCGCCCACAGGTGTGTCGGCTAACGGCTCAACAATTTGAGTCCCAGAGGGACCAACCGTAGGACCATCTGGATCTATTCCACGCTTACGAAGTTGATCCTCAAGGTCTTCTATGTACGCTTCTAATTTAGCAAGGTTAGCCATCACTTTTTCGCGGGGATAAAGAGCCCTCACCGGATCGTCCTCATCCGACCGCTCATTTAAATAATTTTCAATTTCTTCAGCGATTATTTGCCTTAGAGTATCTTTTGTAAACTTCATAACAGATGGTCCCTTTGTAGTATAATTAGTGCTCAATTTCTACTTATCTACGTGAAAAGATTACAAGCAAAATATAAAAGACTTCTTTGGAGCTGGAATTCCTCTATGAGGACCTAGAATACCATGAAGACGTCCAAGATGACGCCCGAAGAGTTTCAAAGGGCATTTTTAGCGTATTGTACCTCTCAAAACATAAATTACGACACAGATATCATAAAAGAAGACGTAAAAGACATAAAATCGTCCGATCCAGACTCAATTAGTTTCCATGATGAGGATGGAGTAAACGTCGACGAAGATGTCAAACAGCTTGAAAAAAAGGGCAAACCCGAGCAAATTAGCAAGCTTTTTAAGCAAATTGCAACAAAAACACACCCAGATAAGTTCGCAAATGCCGAAAAGAGGCTCAAATCATCAATAAACAGGTGTTTTTGCAAGCAAAAGAGGCTGCAGAGGAGTCAAATTACTTCAAATTGCAACAAATCGCTCGAAGAATGGGCATAGACTTGCCAAATCCGACCCAAAATGACCTAAAACTGATGAAAGATGAGGCGCGACGCATAAAAAGCCAAATAAAGGCATTCAAAAGACTGCTGCGTGGATGTGGTACGACTTAGAGGAGGAAAAGCCTCGAAAAGACCTTATGAAGCGTTACTTCGACACTGTTGCCGCCGCAACATGATTTAGAGCGACGTTTAGGGCTCATTTTTCGCAAAAAAGACTTCATCGAAGCAGTATCAGAGCCAAAAGGTGGTTTAATAAACGGAAAAACAGCGTGCAGCAGCTGCATGGGCGCCGCGATCGCAAATTTTAGAGCAATTTTAGAAGCTGCGGCAGCATGAGAGAGATAAGTCTCCCCTACTTCACGAGGGTGCTCGGTAAAAAGACGAAAAATTGGCATTTATCGACTCTTTAGACCTTCTCGGATGTAACCTAAGACATTCTCAGCCTCTTCGTATGTTAGAACATTTGAATATCCAGGCATTTCTCCCTTTCCATCTAAAATACTAGTGATCAACTCGCTATCAGCCGTACGAAGTCGTCGACGATCGGCGTAAAGATTGGTCTCACGGCTCGCACCACGTCCATTTTCGCCATGGCAGTTCTGACAAAAGGACACATACACTTCTGGACCAGTCCTGGCGGTCATAAAAGAGAAATTAAAATCACTATCAGCAGCATAAAAACTGCTGATCAGCATGGTTATTGCAAAATATTTCATTCTTCGTCAAATTTTCCTGATTTCTCTTGCCATTCAGCAGAGGTTTCGTCTGTTTCGATAGGTCCACCTGCTGCCCACGTATAACAAGCACGAGCAGAATGGCATTTAAAGTGATGCATCCAGCAGTATCCAAGCCTTCCTTCCTCATCCTCAACGGGTCCAGGCATACATTCGTCCATTCTAGGACTAATATCAAAAGCAACGCAGTTTCCACAGAGTGATTTCTTGGCAACATCGGGTGTTGTCTTCCAATGTTCGGCTGCTCGGTCCCAATATTCTTCGTCTGCGAGGTTCAAAGGACCATATTGAATGTGTTTTGCCTCAATTGCGTTGTTGCGATTGCGAGTGTTGAGTTCTAAGTCTTGTGTTGCAGGCGGGCAAATGAGTCCCACCGCCTCTTTTAGGAATTTTTTCCAATTTTCAAGTAAAATTTTCATAATTTACCACTTCTTACACGACCAATATCGTGCCTTTGTTTTGGGACCTGGGTTGTCGCAGTTGTGACGAGCCCTAAATGACTTACGCGCTTTTGGGTTACTCTTGCGAATCTTCATTGTCTTTTCACCCTTTGCCTTTGCACTAGATCCGCCGTGACCAAAGTTAACCTTCTTTACGTTTCCAGTCTTGGGGTCCTTTACATAGACCTTAAACTTCTTTACATCGCCCCTCATAGGCTTGTTGAGCTTCACTTTGCGCCCTTGGTACTCGGCTTCGTACACCAAGTGAGGACAATCACAGGTTGCTTCGAAGAGCTGCTCGCTCAAGCAAGCGACACAGACAGGAGTTCCGTCTTCAAGAAGGCTTCCAGAGATGAGCTGAATGACCTCCCGAAAACGAACTCGGTCTCTTCAAAATAATTTGATCTA
>UEXL01000237.1_pt1 | contig 28823 bp, 40 predicted proteins | sample 1796671 | NCBI WGS metagenome assembly UEXL01 (sample SAMEA4772471, study PRJEB27181) | metagenome | reverse complement strand
CACGGCCCCGGCCAGACAGTGATTTACCTGATGCTGGATATCAAACGCCTGGGCCTGGGCAGCCGCGGCCTGGTAACCGCCATTGAGGAAGGCATTATCGATTTCTTGCCAGCCTGGGCATTGAGGCCGTGAACCGGGATGACGCCCCCGGGGTCTACGTGAACGGGGCCAAGATCGCGTCCCTGGGGCTGCGCATCCGCCGCGGCGCCACCTACCACGGGCTGGCCATCAACCGGGACATGGACCTGGCACCCTGGCAGCGCATCAACCCCTGCGGCCACGTGGGCCAGCCCATGACCACCCTGCAGGCACAGGGAGTCAACCTGGATCGCCCTGCCCTGGAGCAACAACTGGTGACGTTATTAGCCAAACGTCTGGGGCTGACGCCCCGGACAGCGCCCCCACCAGACTGGTACAATGCCCTCAGGAGAACGTCACCACTGGCAGCGATCCTGACAGTGCCCTGACACCGCAGTCCAAGAGACTGTAGCCCACAGACACAGATGCCTGCCCCACCCTTTCGGCAGCACCCGACGGCAATGGAAACCCCATGAGCGAACAGGCCAAGCCAAACGCAAAGTGCAAATCGGTGACAAATTGCGCGGCGCCGACAAGGTCCGCACCATCCCCATGGTCAACGAAGAAAGCGGCTACCAGCGCAAGCCGGACTGGATTCGTGTGCGCGTTCCCGCCAACGGGGAAATCCAGCGCATCAAGTCGTTGCTGCGCAAGCAGAAACTGCACACCGTTTGCGAAGAAGCCGCCTGCCCCAACCTGCCGGAATGTTTCGGCGGCGGCACCGCCACCTTCATGATCATGGGCGACATCTGCACTCGCCGCTGCGCATTTGCGACGTGGGCTTTGGCCGCCCCAATGCCCTGGACGCGGAAGAGCCCTGCACCTGGCAGAATCGGTGGAAAACCTGGGCCTGAACTATGTGGTCATCACCTCCGTGGACCGGGATGATCTGGCCGACGGCGGCGCTGAACACTTTGCCGAATGCATCCGCCAGGTGCGGGCCCGCACTCCAGATACCCGCATCGAAATTCTCACCCCGGACTTTCGCCCCTGCCTGGATACCGCTGTGAGATTCTCAGCGAAACCGCACCGGACGTGTTCAACCACAACATTGAAACCGTCCCGGAGCTGTACAAGCACATCCGCCCCGGCGCCCGCTACCAGCATTCCTGGATCTGCTCAAGCGCTGCAAGGCACTGCGCCCGGATGTAAGCACCAAAAGCGGCATCATGGTGGGGCTGGGCGAAACCTTTGAACAGGTCATCAATACCATCAAGGATTGCGCGCCCACGACGTGAACATGATCACCATTGGCCAATACCTGCAGCCGAGCAAGCACCACGCCCCGGTGGAACGCTTCGTACACCCGGACGAGTTCCGCGAATACGCCCGCGGCCAACGAGCTGGGCTTTACCTCAGTAGCCTCCGGCCCCATGGTGCGCAGTTCCTATCATGCTGATTTGCAACATAAAGGCATCGATGTGGGGCTGCACAAGCCCTGAGCCTGCGGCCACGCTCCTAGGCGTGGCCGTTTAAATTTACATTTCCCACACTTGCGGCCCACTGACCCGGCCCCGGCTTTGCATTACGCTAGCGCTCTATTCAAACCGCCTTTATCCCGGCGGTTGTTGCCGTTACGATTTTGAAGGTCCCCGTGTCATGCCGAGAAGTGCAGTCCGCAGACAATCCCTCGCGTTTTTCTTTCTCGCCGTCGCCGGCGCATTGTCCTTGGCCAGCCCCACGCATGCGGATGTCCCTGCGCCGGTGATGGCCCCCGTGCTGGATGTGGCAAAAGAGCTGCAGCTGCCCGAAACGGATCTGGCCGTGGCCTCGATCCCGCTGGATGGCCCCGGGCAGGCCCGCTTCATGAACGCGGACATGCCGTTGAACCCCGGCTCCATCATGAAGGTCATCACCACCTACGCGGCACTGGAATTGCTGGGCCCCACGTTTCAATGGCACACCCGCCTCTACACCGACGGCATCATTGAAGGCGAGACGCTGAACGGCAACCTGTATTTTGTCGGCAGCGGCGACCCAAAACTCACCGAAGAACGGCTGTGGTTGTTACTGCGTGGTTGCGCGCCATGGGCGTCAAACATATCGCCGGTGATCTGATTCTCGATGGCAGCGTCTTCAACCTGCCCAATGGCATCACGGCCTTCAACGATGACGGGGACAACCCCAATGCGCCCTTTCTTGTGGAACCCAATGGCTTGCTCACCAACCTGAATGTCCTGCGCATTCGTGCCCGTGCTGACAACCGAGGCATCCACACCTGGACCGAACCTGCGCTTAATGGCATCTCCATCGACAACCAGCTGGTGTTCCGCGACTACGGCCGCTGCCCGCGGCGTTATCAATTCGACTATGAACCCGACGTTACTGAAAACGGCACCACGATTACCGTCACCGGCGTGTTGCCCAAAGGCTGCAGCACCAGCAGCTACCTGTCCGTGCTCAGCCAGCAGAACTATACCGGTGCCCTGCTGACCAGCCTGTGGCAACAGCTTGGCGGCACCCTGGCCGGCGCCACCCGGGAAGGCCTGCGCCCCCGTGAAAACAGCGAACTGCTGGTCACCACCTCCTCGCGGGATCTGGTCACCATGGTCCGCGATATCAACAAGTGGAGTAACAACGTGATGGTGCGCCAGGTGTTCCTGACCCTGGGCGCCAAACGTCGCCAGCCTGGCGACAAGGATGATCTGGCCGCTGCAGAACGGGAAATCCGTTCCTGGCTGGCCAGCAAAGGCATCGACAACCGAACTATGGTGTTTGAAACGGCGCGGGGTTGTCACGCATCGAACGCATCACCGCCCGACAAATGGCCCTGTTGCTGCAGCACGCCTGGGAAAGCCGCTTTGCCGCAGAACTGATCGCCTCCCTGCCGCTGGTGGCCATGGATGGCACCATGCGCCGCAGGCTGGGTAACGCCGACATGGCCGGCATGGGCCACATCAAGACCGGCTCACTGCGTAATGTCCGTTCCATTGCCGGGTTTACCCGCGATGAGGACAACACCACCTGGGCGGTGGTCGCCATGGTCAACAACCCCCGCGCGTGGCAAACCGAACCGGTACTGGACGCCTTCATTGAACAGGTGCACCTGTCGACCCGCCCACCCAGCATCAGTACCGCCAGCCAATAAAGGCCCCGCTACGTCTTGCCATGATGGTCACGGGGTTCTCTGCTATGCTCCCGACACACTGATACGTCTTGCCGCGCACCACTCAACGCAGCTCGAATTCACATCGACAACGTGTGTTGGGACATGACAGAGAGCTTTTATGATTACTGTGCATCACCTGGAAAACTCCCGTTCCCTGCGTATCGTCTGGTTGCTGGAGGAACTTGGACTGGACTACGATATCAAGCATTACGCCCGCAACCCGAAGACCATGCTGGCCCCGGCCGAGCTGCGCAAGATTCATCCTTTGGGCAAGTCCCCGGTCATCACCGACGGCGACACCGTCATTGCTGAATCCGGCACCATTATCGAATACCTGGTGCAGCGTTATGGCAACGGCCAATGGCAACCCGCCCCTGATGATGACCAGTGGCTGAACTACCGCTACTGGCTACACTACGCCGAAGGCTCATTGATGCCCTTGCTGGTCATGAAGCTGATCTTCAGCCATATCGCCAAAGCCCCCATGCCCTTTTTTGCCAAACCTATCGCCAAAAAAATCAGCGGCAAGGTCACCGGCACCATGCTGGACCCGCAACTGAAAAATCACCTGGCCGTCATTGAACAGCACCTGGCAACGCAGACCTGGTTTGCCGGCGACACACCATCCGGCGCCGACATCCTGATGAGCTTTCCCCTGCAAGCAGCCTCTGCCCGTGCCGACCTGAGTCAATTGCCGTCAATCCAGCGCTTTGTCGCACAGATGGAAGCACGCCCGGCCTACCAGAAAGCGGTAGAACGGGCTGGCCCACTGACGCCTATGCGTTAACCTGACAACCATGTCACAGGCACCGGAAGACTCCATTTTGGACAGCTGGGCGGCGAAGGCTGGCTCTGCCGAGCACTAGCCGCCCCAAAAGGCACGCCCAATACCGTGCTCATCGGCGTGGACGCCATCCCCGCGCTGGTGGAAAACGCTCGAGCACAGCATGCCAACGGCACCTACCTGTGCCGCGACCATGCGCAATTACTGGCAACACTAGGGCCTGTTAACACTACCGAGCTGACAGTACCCTGCTGATACAAACCCTGCATCCGCTCATGGTCTGCAACGACGATTACCGCTCGGGCTGGTGGACGGGTAGCTGGGCCGGATGCAGCGATACATTCCAGAACGCCCCACCTTGGTATTTCCGCACTCTGCCGGATTGGTTCGCACTTCTGCAGCAACAGGGTTTTCACGTTCATATAGAAGAACCCCTGGATCCACAAACGCACACGCCATTATCTGTCATCTTCCACGCTCAAAAGCCATAAGCTTCGCACCCCGGCTACAGTAATCCCACAAGCCATAACAAAGTCACGATGGCTAACCTTTCCCGTGCTTTATAGGATTGCCACAGAATCGTTCGCACTCCAACAATAATCACAGTGTGGCTGCCTCATGATACTGCTTTATTTTGCCGTCAGTTTTCTTTTCGGCCTGCTACTTCTGCAAGGCCTGAACAGGCTCGTGCGAACCTCATCCCCAGCCAGAAATACCCCTTCAGTCATTAACGTTTCACCGCCCGCCAATCGCATCCCCTCGCGACGCGGACCACACGCTTCCCGCATTAAATCTGGCGCTGCTCTCCTCACGGCAACCCGCTAAACACCGCTAGCACACTGACTGTGCACTAAACGCCAATATTCAAAAACTGTTAAAGCAGCGAACCAAATGGGGAAAGCGTATTCTAAGCAGTAATACAGAAGGGAAACCTGCCAGGGAGTGATAACCATGAAGACCTATTTCGCCGCCGCAATACTCGGCCTCACCGTCGCGGTTGCCGGCTGCCAGAGTCAGCCAGAAGCGCCGATTAACCCCACCGCCCAGAAAGAGATCTACAGCGGCATGCTTCCCTGTGCAGACTGCTCCGGTATCCGCACCACCCTGACCCTGTATTGGGATCAGTACGACAGCCCCACTCGCTTCGAGCTGCGTGAAGAGTATATGAGCGGTTCCACCGTAAAACTGAATGCCGTGGAACGGGGTGACTGGGCATCGCGCAAATACCAGGAAGGCATTACCCAGGAAGACGTCTACACGATTAACCCCGAAGCTGACGACGACGCCCAACGTCAATATCTCAAGGACGCGGTCAATGCCATTGAGCAACTGACACCGTCTGGTAACCGGATAGAATCGAACCTGAATTACCGTTTGCTCAGCAAATAATCCGTATTGACGGAACAAAAAGGCGCTTCGGCGCCTTTTTCGTACCCATTCTCTTATCAGCCCTTTTACCTGCGGCATTTTGCCGCTACCTGTGAATACATCCCAAATAGGAATGACTTGCATTAAGAGGGTAAAACTCTTACTATTGCGAACCCTATTCAACCCTTAACGCGAATGTAATTGCCGCGCTCCACCTTGTGGCCCCCTGTCATCAGGCTTCCATTATTACGCGGTAGACTACATAAGCCTTTGTGTACCCAAGACCGGGCACCTGATCATTTGCCCATAGCTGGAGTTTTCCATGCCCCCGATTTCCTGCACTTGCCGGAATGGTTTGTCAGTGGCGGCGCCACCATGTGGGTCCTCGCCCTGTTGTCCGTGATTGCCCTGGCCACGCTGATTTCCAAAATCCTGCAATTTGCCCGTATCCGCCCCGGCAACAGCCGCCAGGCGGACCAGCTGCTCAACGCGCTGCGTCAGGGCAAGCAACCCGGCGAACCCGGCAAACTGAACAGCCCCATCGACCGGGTTCTCTGGCAGTGCTGGCAAAACCGTAATCTGGACGAAGCGGCCTGGCAGGAAGAAAGCCTGCGCCTGGCGCGCAGCGGCCTGGATGAGTTGCGCGGCGGCCTGCGGGTGCTGGAAGTGATCAGCGCCATCGCCCCGTTGCTGGGCCTGCTGGGTACCGTATTCGGCATGATCGGCGCTTTCCAGGCATTGGAAACCGCCGGCTCACAGGTGGATCCGTCCATTCTGTCCGGCGGTATCTGGGAAGCCCTGCTGACCACCGCCGCCGGCCTCACCGTCGCTATCCCGACTCTGGCAGCGTTCCACTGGGCCGACCGCAGCATCGAGCAATGCCGCGAAAGATGCAAGACCGCTTGTCCCGCCTGAAAGTACTGCGCAACAACCACACGGCTCCCGAACCTCTGGAAGAGGATCGCGACCCGTCGGTGTCGCATGCATATTGAACCGGAGCGTCATCGCACGCCCTTTATCAGCCTGACACCCCTGATTGATGTGGTGTTCATCCTGCTGGTGTTCTTTATGCTTGCCACCCGTTTCGGGCAGTACCATGACCTGCCTGTGAACGTGCAGCCGGCGGACAGCACCGAGCAGCCGGATGAGCACTGGCTGGTGATTGAAGTGCAGGCCAGCGGCATGCTGACCCTCAATGGGGTCAGCTTTACCCCGGCGGCCGTGGCAGACCGCCTGGACACCAGCAAGACCAAGGTGTGGGTCACCGTGAATCCGGACGCCACCCTGCAACAGGCACTGACCGCCGTGGACGCCATGAAGGCAGCCGGCGTTCGCGATGTCCAACTGGAGCTGTTGCCATGATGATCATGGAAACCTCATCACGCAGACCGCCCCTGGAGCCGGTACTGCCACTGATCAATGTGGTCTTCCTGCTGTTGATCTTCTTCATGCTGGCCGGGCAATTGGCCAAACGCCCCACCGTGGCAGTCGAAGCCCCCATGAGCCAGACCGCCAACGGCGAAGAAGCCCGGGACAAGCTGCTGCTGGTAATGCAGAACGATGGCCAATGGTTTGCCGAAGACAGCGCCGAGCCGCTCAGCGAAGAGGCATTGCTGGCGCTGCTCGGCGACAAGCCCGAAGAAGCCGAAGTGCGCCTGCTGGCCGACGCCGGTGTCACCATGCAGGCCCTGCGCGGCCGGCTGGAAACCCTGCAGGGCATGGGCGTAGAACAGGTTCGTCTGGTCACCCAGAGTGACGCCGCCGCTGACAGCAAGAGCGAGGTGTCGCCATGAAACCCCGCAACCTTACCGCTTGGATCGTTTCCATTTTGGTTCACGTCAGTGTGCTGGTTACTGTGGGCGCCATGACCCTGGCCGGCGGCCGTCCGGCCAAGCCCGGCGTGAGCGAAATTGCCATCAACCTGTCGGCACCACCGGCCCCGAAAGCGGCCGCGCCAGCGCCACAGCCCAAGGCCCAGCCTGCGCCGCAGCCCAAACCGAAGCCCAAACCCAAAGCAAAGCCGAAACCCAAGCCCAAACCGGTAGCGAAGCCAAACCGAAACCGGAACCCAAGCCTGAGCCGACGCCCGAACCGCAGGTAGCAGAAACCAAGCCGACGGAAACCCCGGATGAAGTGTCAACGAAGAGGCTTCGCCCAGCCCTGACCCAGGGCGCCAAGGGCATGGCGGGCGACCCAGGCGAAGGCGTCCATCAATCAGGCGATACGGAAAACGCGCTCAACAAGTACCTGGCCAAAGTCCGCGATACCATTGATTACAACAAACAGTATCCGCACCGGGCCAAGATGCGGCGCCAGCAAGGAACCGTGAAAGTGTCCTTCGTGATCAATGCATCAGGCCGCGCCGAACAGGTAGAAATCACCGCAAGTTCCGGCAGCCGCATCCTCGACCGAGCCACCAAGGAGCTGGTGTCTCGCCTGCGCTTTGATGCCCCGCCCAAAAGAACTGGATAGCAGCAGCGTTCCCGTGCATGTCATCGCACCGGTGGACTACGACCTGAGCAACAGCTGAATCGGGCGGTGACCCACTTCACCGCCCGCAGTTGATCCCCTTCCCGCCAGTCATTACTGTTTAAAGCGGTAACGTGAAACCGCTGGCGGACCCGCATACAGTCAGCGTCACGTTTTCTGTCGGATTACCAAGGAAGGTCTGTGAGCCCATTAACTCTGGCATTACTTCTCAGCCTGGCCGCCGGCCTGAGCATGGCCGTCGGCGCACTGATTGCCGTCAAACAACATATCGCCCGTGACTGGCTACGCCAGGAAGTTCGCCATACCGTGATTGCCTTTGGCGGTGGCGCCCTACTAGCTGCCGTGGCGCTGGTGCTTGTGCCGGAAGGGGCAAAACATCACACCCCGTTCTCCGCCACCCTGATGTTTGTCGGTGGCGGCGTGGTGTTCATGCTGATCGATCGCGCGCTCGCCGCCAAAGGGGGCGCCATGTCGCAATTGCTGGCCATGCTTCTCGATTTTGTTCCCGAAGCTATCGCACTGGGCGCCGCGCTGGCAGTGGGAGGCGGCCAGGCGTTTCTGCTGGCGTTCCTGATTGGCATGCAGAATCTGCCGGAAGGGTTCAACGCCTACCGTGAAATACGTGATAGCGGCGGGCTTGCCCCTGGCAAGATCATTCTCGCCTTTGCCGGGCTATCCCTTCTTGGGCCTGTCAGCGCCTGGCTGGGCTTTGCGGTATTGGTAAACATGCCAGTCATACTGGGTGGCATCATGCTGTTTGCCAGTGGCGGGATTCTTTACCTCACCTTCCAGGACATTGCCCCGCAAGTGCCATTGGAAAAACACTGGATGCCCGCTCAAGGTGCCGTTGCTGGCTTTGCATTGGGGCTAGTGGGGCATCTTTTGGTGCAATAAAAGCAGCGACCAGCACTGAGCTACTTGCTTCGAATGCCGTACGGGCTGGAAGCTCACGGCTCGTAGCTAGTAGCTGATTTTACCCCCAGCGTTTCACCAGGGTTTGTTCCAGCCCGAGATGATCCAGCAGCCGTGCCACCATAAAGTCCACCAGATCCTCCACGCTTTGTGGCTGGTGATAGAAACCCGGTGCGGCCGGCATAATGGTGACCCCGAGGCGGGAAAGCTTGAGCATGTTTTCCAGATGAATCGCAGAAAACGGCGATTCACGGGGCACCAAAATCAGCTTGCGCCCTTCCTTGATGGCCACATCGGCAGCCCGCTCAATCAGGTTGTCGCTGGCACCTGTGGCAATGGCCGACAGGGTGCCGGTAGAACAGGGGCACACCACCATGGCAGCCGGCGCCCCACTGCCTGAAGCCACCGGGGCGGTCCACTGTTCCAGCCCGCACACAACCAGCCGCCCCTTGTCGGTCTTTACCCATTCGCGTAATGCCTGCTCTGCCTTCCCCGTGCCCGCTGGGAGCTTCAGGTCGGTTTCCGTCCCGATCACAACCCGCGCGGCTTTGGACAGCAACACAACTACCTCGCAGTTCGCGTCCAGCAGGCATTGCAGCAAGCGCAAACCGTAGGGCGCGCCGGAGGCACCGGTAAAGGCAAGCGTAACCCGTTGTGTCATGACCCCATCCCGACGCCTCTGGCCATCATCGCGGCCAGAATCGGCATCAATATAAACAAATGAATTTCCGCCACCAGCACGCCGCGCAGGTTGCGTTGCAGCTTGTCATCAATTTCCGGCACATGACCTGCCTTCACCGATTTGCGCCAGCCCAGCAGCACCTTGGTGGGGTACAGGCTCAGCAAGGCAATCAGCACAAACAGCGTGACCTTACCGTGGAACCAAGGGTTGGCTAGGTAAAAGCCCCAGCCTTTTTCCGTCCAGCCAGCCCGCGCGAGGCCACTGATCAGCACCACCAGAGCCGACAAACCATAGCCAATATCCAACCACAGAAGCGTACGAATATTGCGCTCATTGATTCCCGTCCGCCACAGCAGCAGCTCACCATACAGGCACGCAAATAGCATAAGAATACTGAGGTAATGCACCGATGCCCAAAGTACCGACCAGAACATGAAGCCTCCTTGAAACTCACCACACGCTACACCGCATTGCCGCTCGTGGCGTGCAGCGTTTATTCAGCCAACGCATCCAGCAGTTTCTGATGAATACCGCCAAAACCACCGTTGCTCATCACCACCACACTCAGCGGCTCGCCTTTGTGGCAGACGACTTTGGCTATAATATCTTCCAGCGATTCACTCACCGATGAAGGCACCGGTGCCTCGCTCAGTACCGAATCCAGCGACCAGTCCAAGCCCGGCGGCTGATACCAGATTACCTCATCGGCACAGCCTGTGCTGCCAGCCAATGCCGCCTTGTGACTTCCCAGACGCATGGTATTGGAGCGCGGTTCAATGATAGCGAGAATCTTGCCGTCACCCACCTTGCGGCGTAACCCATCCAGGGTCGTCGCGATGGCCGTGGGGTGGTGGGCAAAATCGTCATAAACCCGCACACCATCCACCTCGCCACGCAGTTCCATGCGCCGCTTCACACCGACAAATTCCGATAGGGCCGCGGCCCCGTCAGCCAGAGTCACGCCCACATGGCGTGCCGCCAACAGCGCCGCCATGCCGTTGCTGACGCTGTGACGCCCAGTCTGATCCCAACGGACCTGAGCCACTGGCTCGCCGTTATCCAGTACCGAAAAGACCGAGCCGTCGTCCTGATCCAGCCGATACCCCAACGCCTCATCTTCGCCAAAGCGCTCCACTTCACTCCAGCATCCCTTGTCCAGCGTCTCCTCCAGTGCGGTCTCACCATGGGGCAGAATCAACCGCCCGGTGGATGGCACGGTGCGAATCAGGTGATGAACTGGGTCTGGATGGCCGCCAGATCGGCAAAGATATCCGCGTGATCGAATTCCAGATTATTGAGGATCACTGTACGGGGCCGGTAGTGCACAAACTTGCTGCGTTTATCGAAAAACGCCGTGTCGTACTCGTCCGCTTCCACCACAAAGAAAGGCGTCTCTCCCAGTCGAGCCGACACCCCGAAGTTGCCGGGCACACCGCCGATCAGGTAACCGGGATTTAAGCCCGCGTATTCCAAAATCCAGGCCAGCATAGAACTGGTGGTGGTCTTACCGTGGGTGCCCGAGACCGCCAGCACCCAACGACCGGGAAGCACCACTTCCTCCAATAGCTGCGCTCCGGAGGAATAGGGCAAGCCACGGTCCAGTACCGCTTCCACCGCCGGGTTCCCCCGGCTCAAGGCATTTCCGACCACCACCAGGTCCGGCGCCGGCTCCAGCTGGGCCGGATCGTAACCCTGGGTCAGGGTAATCCCTGCCGCTTCCAACTGATCACTCATGGGCGGATAGACGTTCTGGTCACTACCGGTGACCTGGTGTCCCTGAGCCTTGGCCAACTGCGCCAGCGACCCCATGAAGGTGCCGCAAATACCGAGAATATGAATATGCATGGGAAGGAACTGCCAACATTAAGATTCCCTGCACCATAACGGCAAGGGCCACCAAGGTGAAGAGTCTAGTCTCCCTGATTCCCTCCGTTACTATTCCCGAGGGTCTCCAGCACCGACCAGCACCCGGTTTTGCAGCGAGTTATTGAGTAGAGAAGACGGCGACATACCCAGCATGTTCTGGAATACATGGGACAAGTGTGACGAGTCGGAAAACCCGGCCGTCAGCGCCGCATCGGTGAGCGAGCTGCCCATGGACATCATGCTTGAGGTCACGAACAGACGGTGCCATAGCCGGTAACGACGAATCGGAATGCCCGTGGCTTCCTTGAACACACGCTGCAAACGCGCCCCGGATAACCCTACGTGACGGGCAAGATCATCGTTGGAATAATTTTGTGCCGGATCGGAACGAATCAGTTCAATAATGCACGCAATACGCGCATCCGGTACGAACCCCTCCACCGCTGTACCGGCAGCGGGGAAAAGCAGATCGGCCAACTGCCGATATACCTCGTCTGCATCCAGACTATCAAGATAGGCGTATTTCAATACCGCCAGCTGCCGATCCTGTAATACAGAATCACAATAAAAACCGGGCTCGCAACCTTGCATCAAACGCTTATGGAACAGGTAATCCCGCCCCAGCGGGTCCAGAAAGCAGCAGCCTATTTGCTTCTCCTGCGAATCAGCAGTGAACGATATACCGGCGGGCATGAGGAACGTACGAGCACGAAATTTTTCGCCGCCCACGTCGAGCAACACGTCGTCTTCCAAGCCAAGCCAAACAAGAGTGCATGCGCGCCTGCGGAAAAGGTAATCCTATTACCCAAATAGCCCACGTAGAGCGTTCTTAAACGCCATAAGTACAGCGTCGATGGCGGCATGTCGGGTTGTGTGTGCGCATTATTTTTTTTGTCTTTCATATTTTTATTCTCGACTGAAAAACAGCCTTTTTAGAGATACTGCACTGGAACAACAGCGCCTGTGACTCCCGTCACAGTGCGTAAGAGCCCGCCTTCGATCACGCCCCGTTCTTACAAGTCAGTATCACCAAACCTTCATATAGTCCAGTCGTCGACAAACAAAACCAGCAGCCATGGCGCCAGCTGCAATCTAATAAATAGGAGAAAATCATGTCGATCACAGCCCGTGGCTTACTCATGGCCACCGTTCTGGTATTAAGCACCAGCCAGGCATACGCCTGGTCTTGGTTCGGAAAAAGACACACGCTACGCCGACACCCGCTACCCCATCGTTCTGGTGGGCGGCATCATTGCGTTCGATGACATTGCCGGTATCGATTATTTCTACGGTATTGCCGATGACATGCGTGACTACGGTGCGAATGTGTACGAAAGCAATGTCAGTGCCCTGCAAAGCAATGAATACCGTGGTGAAGAACTGATTACCCAGATCGAAAATTACCTTGCCGTCACCGGCGCGCAAAAAGCCAACCTGATCGCTCACTCACAGGGCGCTCCCACCGCCCGCTATGTGGCAGCAGTGCGCCCGGATCTGGTGGCGTCGGTTACCTCCGTGCACGGTGAGAACCGCGGCACCCGGGTTGCCGATATCATTCGTGGAGTACTGCCCGAAGGCAGCGTATCGGAAGGGCTGGCCGACATGATCGCCGGCGGTTTTGGCGCTTTGTGGGAAATGGCGTCCGGCGGCCCCAATGCGAATAACCAGTCCGCCACGGCGGTCCTCGCCGATTCGACCACCGCGGGCATGGCCGCGTTCAACCAGCGCTACCCACAAGCCATGCCCACTACAGCCTGCGGCACCAATGGCCAGCATGCCGTCAACGGGGTGCGCTACTGGTCCTGGGGCGGCACCGGCGTGCATACCAACCTGCTGGACCCGTTCGACAGCCTGCTGGTCACCGTTACCCAGTTTGCCTTCCCGTCCGGTGTCAAACATGACGGCGTACTGCCTCTGTGCGGCATGTACCTGGGCAAGCCCATCCGCCACAACTACCGCCACAACCACGCAGATGCCATTCGTCAGCTGTTTGGCCTGATGGGCTGGGAAACCGACCCAAAAACCCTCTACCGCAACCAGGCTAACCGCTTGAAAAACGCCGGCCTGTAATACGCCCACCCCGCAGGGCTTCATCGCCCTGCGGGGCAATCCCTATTGAGGCAAAACCATGACACGAACACTTGCACTTCTGGCCACCGTTTTTGTGCTGGCAGCCGGTGTGTTCTGGGGGTTAAAACGCATCCCGATCCCGCATTACGCAGCCCCGGCACAGCATCAATCCGATGCAATAACAAACCTCAACCAGGCCACCAACAAGGCGCCGCTCAGCAGCATCAGGCCAGACCGGTCCCTGTCGGACACACTGGCCAGCACCTCCCTGGCGGGCACCCGGATTCCCGGCACCCTGGTCACCGATGCCCAAGGGCACCTGATCCCGGACAGCAGCACCAAAGCCATCATGGATTATTTTCTTTCGCTGAGCGGGGAAATGCCGGACAACGGCGTTCGCAAGCTGCTCGGCCAATGGGCACAACAAAACGCAGGAGCCATCGCCGCCGATGAGCTACTGACCCTGCTTGATCGCTACCAGCTTTACCGCACCGAATTCGCCAGCGGCGACTATGCCGCCCAGTATTCCGGTGACGGCAATAACGATATCCGCCAAAAACTGGCGCTCCGCCAGCAACTGCGCTCAGACATTCTCGGCGCCGATACCGCCAGCGCGTGTTCGCCGCAGAGAACCGTTACGACCGTTTCAGCCTGGAACGCCACCACATCATGACCTCCAACCGTTCCGAGCAGGAAAAAGCCGACGACCTGCAGGCCCTGCGGTCTACCCTCCCGAAACCACTAGCGGCGCAATACCAGCAACAATATGACCTGCAACAACTGCCTGCTCAGGAGCAGGCCATGAAACAACAAGGCGCCAATGCAGCCGACCTGTATGCACTCCGCCAGCAACAGTTCGGTGACACCGCCGCGCTGCGTCTGCAAAAGCTGGATCAACAACGCCAGGCATGGCAAAACCGTTACCAGGAGTACGCACAGCAACGAGATCGGATAGAGAACGCTGCGCTCGACGACGAGGACAAACAGGGGCAGCTGAGCGCCCTGCGCAGTCGCCTATTCAGCGCCAGCGAGCAACAGCGGGCAGCCGCCCTGGATCGTATGAATTAATCGGGGGGTTATCGGAGTGAACCTTTGCTCCGATCCATCGTTAGAACGCAGGATGCCAACCGTCAGGGCAGATGCAATCAGGCTCCACTCTGACCGGTCACCACCTCGGGCAGCAACAGCACCACCCCGGCATAACTGGCGACCAATAACGTCATGGCCACCGCCAGGCCGAGGAAGGGGCCCACATTGAGGGAGCGATGATAGATGAAACTCTGCGCCGCCAACTGCCAGCTCACCAGCACCAGGTAGAGCAGTTCGATAGCACTCAGCGACTGCTCCATGCTGGCATTCAGTGCCAGCAACGGCAGGCTCATGAGGGTCAGAATCACATCCACCCCTACCAGCGACAGGGCGGTCTGCAACCAGCGCCCCTGCAGGCCCTTGAACGATAGCAACAGGCCAGTGCCCGCCAGCACCACCGTCAACGACAGCAACTGGCTGCTTACCAACACCCCGATGGGCAATGCGGTCTGCAGGCTACCCACCAGTAGCTGCAACACAAACCAGCCGGCCAGCACCAGAGCCAGCAACGATGGGGAATACGGGGCATTCTCCGGGCTGGCACGAAATATGGCCAACCGCCAAAACAGGGTCATCAATACAGTCATGGATCCTCCGGCCCGCTATTCTTTCAGAGCCGGGGGGAAACAGCTACCGGCTGCGAGCGTCTAGCTACGAGAAAAACATAAAATGCACAAGACGCAAGATCTCTCCCTTTGCCATTCTCGCGGGCACAGTAGACAAGAATCATGGCTCATTCATCCCGCGTCTCGCAGCTAGCTCGTCTTGGCCTCGTCCGACAACATCGGGTGTGTTTCATGGCCTCCTTCGCTAGAATGCACGCAAATTGAATCAAGGGGTCTCACATGGCGCGTAAAATGCTTTCTACGCTCAGTCCGGCGGCGTCACCGCCGTCATCAATGCTTCCGCCGCCGGCGTCATCGAAGCCGCCCGGGAAAACAAAGATGTCATCGGCAAGGTCTACGCCGGTCGGAACGGCATCATCGGTGCACTCACTGAAGAGCTGATCGACACCAGCAAAGAAAGCAAAAGCGCCATCGAAGCGCTCAAGCACACCCTGGCGGCGCCTTCGGCTCCTGCCGCTACAAGCTGAAAGACCTGAAGACCTCCCAGCGCGAGTACGAACGCCTGATCGAAGTCTTCAAGGCTCACAACATCGGCTACTTCTTTTACAACGGCGGCGGCGACTCCGCCGACACCTGCCTGAAAGTATCCCAGCTGTCCGAAAAATGGGCTACCCGATCCAGGCCGTCCCCAAGACCGTGGACAACGACCTGCCGTTCACCGACGTGAGCCCGGGCTTCGGTTCCGTGGCCAAGTACACCGCCGTGAGCTGCCGCGAGGCCGCCCTGGACGTGGCCAGCATGTGCGCCACCTCCACCAAGGTATTCGTAATGGAAGTGATGGGCCGTCACGCGGGCTGGATTGCCGCCGCTGGCCTGGCCAAGGAAGACGCCAACGACGCTCCTCACCTGATCCTGTTCCCGGAGATCGCCTTCGACAAGGCGGCCTTCATGAAGAAGGTGGACGCCACCGTCAAGAAAGCCGGTTACTGCGTCATCGTGGTATCCGAAGGCGCCCGCTACGAAGACGGCACCTTCCTGGCCGATGCCGGCAACACCGACGCTTTCGGCCACAAGCAGCTCGGCGGCGTGGCGCCGGTCATTGCACAGATGGTGAAAGACGAACTGGGCTACAAATACCACTGGGCGGTAAGCGACTACCTGCAGCGCGCCGCACGCCATATTGCCTCTGCCACTGACGTGGAGCAGGCTTACGCCGTAGGCCGCGCCGCCGTGGAGTTCGCCGTGGCCGGCAAGAACGCGGTTATGCCCACCGTGGTTCGTAAAGACACCAAAAAATACAGCTGGACCATCGGCGAAGCGCCACTGAAGAAAGTCGCCAACGTGGAAAAGAAAATGCCGCGCAAGTACATCAGCAAGGATGGCTTCGGCATCACCCCTGCCGGTCGCGCCTATCTGGAGCCGCTGATTGGTGGCGAGTCCTACCCGCCGTTTAAAAACGGCCTGCCGCAGTTCGCCAAGCTGAAACTGGCCCCCGTGGCCAAGAAGCTGAACGACGCCTTTGAGGTCTAGGCACTCAGCATTTTGCTGATAATGAAAAAGCCTCGCATTGCGAGGCTTTTTCATTTTTCACTAACAACCAGAATGGCCGGTGTTAATTCATCTTCGCCAATTCAACCATCAGATTAACCGCCACCTTCAAATCCTCCAGCGCCTGCCCGGAAGGTACCGCTTTCTGCGCACAGTTATTGACTGCGACAGCTTGATCCATGAACAAACGCTTTTGCGGATGACGAGCACTCAAACCTTTCACAATAGAGGCCTTATACGCATCAATTTGTTTTTGCATGTCATCCGATTTCGCTTTGTCCCCACCATTAAACGCCAATAACCCGGGATCAATAATTTCTCGCTGAATGTACTGATCATAGCCTTTAAGTCCCCTTTCTCACTTTTTGCACATCCTCAGCGGGGTACTTGGCAGGCGCCTCAGCAAGCTTGGTGTCAACAAATTGCAGTACTCCTTGGCACGACTGCATGTCGTTCAACGAGGGCGCGGCCAAAGACACCTGAGCGCTGCCAGACAAAAGCACGGCCACCATCATTTTTTTCAAATTCACTGACTTACTCCCTTAAGAAGGTATCGTCCTGAAAACGTTGAGATACGGTTTCGCGCAGCATCAGTGCCGCAGCGCATAAGTTAATTAAACAGAAAGCGGTCGGGCCCACAATTTATTCCTGCAAACACAAATCGATCCCTGCATGGTAGCGGCTTACTAGAGCATGAACCACAGAGAAACCTTCTATGTGCCCATGGGAACAGATAGTACATATCTGAGCCGTCTTGACGGAAAACCATAGACCGACAATCACAAGCCAAAAGACGTGACTCCCCTGTCACCCTTACAGAACGAAAACGGCCCCGTGATCACTCACGGGGCCGTTGTGTTTCTCAGCGATCGACGATCACTGGACCCGGTTGGCCTCCTGCAATGGCATCACGAGGTTCATGTCATTCTTCATACTGGTATCGAAGAGACCTGCCAGCGTCTCCAGCACTCCGCTGTCACCAGTGACCGTGGCATTACCATTCGCCGATAGATCCGCAATGGACGCCTTGCCCGTCACATAGCCAATCATGTCCAGCTTGGCGATTTCCAGACCGGCATCCGCCTCCTTGTACTGGTGGTCCATGGCATAGTTGAGCACCCCGTTATGCATATCCAAGGCAATCTCAGCCTCGTCACCCAGCTTCAGGTTCACCGTAAAGTTACCGGCGTCCTCCGCCTTGATTTGATCCACCAGCATGCTGATGTAGGCCAGGAGCAACTCTGGTGGCAGTGCTGCAATCACTTCCGGTGAGGTGGTGCTCAACTCGTTGGGCACGCTGCCTCCGGTGCGAAGCTCGTAGGCCCCGGACAGGTACAAGTTGCGATACAGGGTGGTCTCTTCCTGATAACCCAATTGTTCAAGGGCATCAGCCATCAGAAAGTTGGCACGCTCGTTGGTCGCATCATAGGCAACAATGTTGTTCAGCAAGTCCGCGGTAAAGCGGTAGTCACCGTCTTCGAAGCTCTTAAGGGCCATTTCCAGGACCTTGTCTTCACCCCCCATGGCTTCCACATACCGCTTGCCGCGCTCGTCATCCGGGTACGTGGCCAGCTTGGCCGCATTGCCGTCGAACCAGCCCAGATTGCGGATGTAGGTAGATTTCAGGTTGTTCTTGGTGTTGCCGTAATAAGGCCGGTTATGCCAGTTGTTAAACACTTTCTCGGGCAACTGGGCAGACTCGGCAATCTCGTCGGGGCCATAGCCATAGTTGGCGTAACGCAGCACCGTGTTGTAGAGGGACTGATACAGATCACGCTGGTCCTTGATGTACTCCACCACATTGTCGTTGCCCCAGACCGGCCAGGTATGCGGCCCGAAGTTCACTTCTACCTCATCCCCGAAGCGCACCAGTGCATCGGACATGTAAGCCGCCCAGACGCTGGCATCCCGGGTCTTGGCGCCACGCAGGGTATAGATGTTGTGCTGCAGGTGGTTCAGCTCTTCCGCCATGGACAGGGCTTTCCACTCACGAATGTAGAAAATCATTTCCGCGGGTGCTTCCGCATCCGGCGTCAGATAGAACTCGAAGTCCACACCATCCAGGTTGATGGTTTCGCCATCCTTGGTAATCACCTTGTTGGGAATCGGCAAGGTAGAAGCACCGTCTGCCAAGGCCGCACCCAACGCTGCGGTAATTTTTCCTTTCGGGCCTGCCTCAAGCACGTTGCCATATTGGTAGCCCGCACGACGGGCCATCACGTTACCGGCCATTACGTTTTCACTGACCGACTCTTCCACGAAGTGCTCGGGAACAATGAGGGGAATCTTGCCGTTGCTGAAATCTTCCTTGCTGGCCAGGCCCGCCTTGAAGATGCCATCAAAACCGCCGAAGTGGTCAGCATGGCTGTGGGAGATAATCACGCCTTTCAGGGGTTTCTTGCCACGGTGCTCTTCATAAAGCGCAATGGACGCCGCCAAAGTATCAGCGGTGTATTCCACATCGTAGAGTACGATGCCGTTGTCCGTTTCGATGATGGTCAGATTGACCAAGTCCTGGCCGCGGACTTGATAGATGTGATCAACCACCTTGTAGAGGCCACCCCGGTTTACCAACTGGGCGTGTCGCCACAGGCTCGGGTTCACGGAAGCTGGCGCCTCCTTGTCTTGCATGAAATTCATGGCGGGAGCATCAAAAATTCCTTCAATCACGCCATCGTTCTTAAGTGGCGCAATAAAACCGCGATCCACGTCTTCAAAGGCACGCTTGTCATCAAAAGCCAGCAGGTCGTAGACAGCCTTGTTGGCCTTTTCGGTATAGGTCGTCGCGTCCTTTTTCTCGGCACTGAACGAATACCCGGACGTCTCCTGTCCTTTATCAACCTGGGTCCCAGTTGTTCCCTCCTGTTCAGAACAACCGAACATCAAGCTACTGCATGCCAACAGCACAGGGATGGCGGTTACTTTCATGTGGAGCTCTCCTTAATTATTGATCGGTCCATGCCCCAACAACAGAGATCACGCGCAGCAGGTGTCCCAAAAGGTCCGGATAGCTACAAAATTAACCACGTAGAAATGACAATGACAAGCATTCCACTAATTAAAACCACTTATACTGGAAGATCGAATGCCCGGCGCCATACCACTTCATCAACGCGATCCAGAACTATTCTTGATCGCTTTTTCGGCTTTGATCTCGACGGGCATGATTGAGAAGATCCTCCACGTACTCCTGCTCTTCGTGCAGGTCATCCGTGACGGGCGGTGCATGGGGCAAGACCTGATTCAGAAACACCGCCACCAGCCCGCACAGACTGATGCCCTGCAAGGTAAAGTCGCCGTTCCCCATGGCCATACCACCGATCCCAAAGATCAGGGTAACCGCCACAATCACCAGGTTGCGTTGAGCGTGCAGATCCACCTGCGCCTTGATCAGGGTGTTCATGCCCACACTGGCAATCGACCCGAACATGAGAATCAAATGCCGCCCATGACCGGGGTAGGAATGCTCTGCAACAGCAGGCCGAACTTGCCGATGAACGCCAGAAGAATGGCGAAAATAGCCGTCCAGGTCATGATCACCGGATTAAACACTCGGGTGAGCATCACCGCACCGGTGACTTCCGAATAGGTCGTATTCGGCGGGCCGCCAAACAAGGCCGCCACCATGCTTTGCCACGCCATCGCCAGTGAGCGTGCGATGCAGGCCGGGTTTGCGAATGTAGTCTTTGCCCGTGACATTACTGATGGCCAGCACATCACCCACATGCTCAATGGCAGGCGCCAACGCCACCGGCACCATGAATAGAATGGCGGGCCAGTAAAACGTGGGCGCGATAAAAGTCGGCACCGACAGCCAGCCCGCCTGATTCACCCCGGAAAAATCCACCATTCCCATGGCCAAAGCCGTCAGGTAACCGGAAACCACCCCGCATAAAATCGGCAGCAATCGGAACAGCCCCCGCCCCAACGTTGCCACCAGCATGGTAACCAACAAGGACACCATGGAAACCAGCAACGCATCCCCGTAAGGGAACATCTGCATCTCGCCATTACCGGACATCCCCATGGCGAAGTTCACCGCCGTGGGCTCCAGGCTAAGCCCAATCACCATGATAATGGGGCCAGTGACCACCGGCGGCATCAGACGATGCAGAAACCCTGGCCCCCGCCACTTCACCAATGCCCCCCAGAATCACATAGACCACGGCGGTACAGAACAACGCCCCCATGGTGGCCGGCACGCCCCACTGCTGCACCCCATGGGAAATCGGCGCCACAAAGACAAACGAGGACGCCAGGAAAACAGGAATCGAGCGGCGAGTAATCCACTGGAACAACAACGTGCCCAGCCCCGCTGTAAACAGCGCCACGCTGGGGTCCAACCCGGTCAGTAACGGCATTAACACCATGGCCCCAAAAGCCACAAACAGCATCTGCGCGCCGATGAGAATGATCTTCCAGTTCCAGAATCCGCCAGCATGGCTCATGGAGTGCTCCTGTTGGCAATAATCGGGGAATGCCCCTTACTTGGTTCCGAAAATCTTGTCGCCGGCATCTCCCAGCCCCGGCATGATATAACCGTCCTCATTCAGCCCCTGATCCACCGAAGCCGTATACAGTGAGACATCCGGGTGCGCCTCCTGAACCTTGCGAATGCCTTCCGGCGCCGCCACCAGCACCAGGGCACGAATCTGGGTGCAGCCGGCTTTTTTCAGCATATCGATACAAGCCAGCATGGAACCGCCAGTGGCCAGCATTGGGTCGATCACCAGCGCCATGCGCTCGCCGATATCGTGGGCCAGCTTTTCGAAATAGGCCACTGGCTCCAGGTAGCTTCATCCCGATACACGCCCACCACGCTCACCTTGGCACTGGGAATCAGCTCCAGCACGCCATCCAACATACCCAGCCCAGCCCGCAGAATAGGCACCACGGTGATTTTCTTGCCCTTGATGCGCTGGGCCGGCGCCTTGCCCATCCAGGTTCTACCTGATAATCCTCCAGCTCCAGGTCACTGGTCGCCTCGTAGGTCAACAAGCTACCCACTTCTGCCGTGAGCTGGCGAAAGCTCCGCGTACTCAGGCTGTTCTGGCGCAGCAGGCCCAGCTTGTGTTGTACCAGAGGGTGACGAATTTCGTGGACGCTCATAATGATGGACTCCTTACTACAGGCGAAACGGGGCACGGATAACTCCGGCAATGGCGATATTGTGACGGCTACAGCGAAAATGTCACCGGTGCACACGCTGTCCCGCACCGGACCTATCGCCGGCGAAGAGCGAGTGCTAACGTCAACAAAAGAAAAACAGGGAGAAATCGTGAACAGAGCCCTTGCCGAAATGAGCCGAAAAGCGTTTGTTTATGAATGTGCCAGCCGCTCTCTAGCAGCCAGCTTTTCCAACCCCACGACCAAGCCGTCCATCGCCAGCATGGTGCGCGACGCCGAAAAGCTGTGGGAGGAACTGCAGGAATGGGAAAATCGACAGGAGTCACCATCATGAAACGTTATTTGATCGCACCACTGTTTGCCGTACTGGCCTTGCTATGTACGCCGCTATGGGCTGCCGACAGCATGTCTGTGGCGCAACTGAAACAGGATATGCAGGCCGGAAAAGGCCCCATCATCATTGATGTGCGCGAAGAGGACGAATATCTGGCCGGGCATATCCCTGGCGCCATCATGGTGCCCGCCAAGCAGATGGAGCACCATCTGGACATGATGGAACAATACCGCAAGGAACAGATCGTCCTGTATTGCGTAGTCCGGGCGCCGTGCCAGTGCAGCCGCCACCGTGCTGGAGAACGCCGGTTTCAAGCATGTGAAACTGCTGCAAGGGGATTATCCCGGCTGGAAAGCCGCACAATAAGCATCGATTGGCCCGCTAAAGCGCCACCAGTCACCCCTAAACGCCTATGGAATAAGGATATTCTTATTCCATAGGCGCGTTCGACCTTCGGCGATTAGCCGGAACCGCCGCCATTGCTATAATCCGCGCCCACCACCACCCTGTTGAGAAGGACAGACCATGGATTTTGCTAAGGTTCCCGTCGGGAAAGACGTTCCCGAAGACATCTACGTGGCCATCGAGATTCCGGCCAATGCTGACCCGATCAAGTATGAGATCGACAAAGACAGCAACGCCATATTCGTAGACCGCTTCATGGCAACCCCCATGTTCTATCCGGCCAACTACGGCTACATTCCGAACACCTGTCTGAAGACGGCGACCCGCTGGACGTGCTGGTTGTCACCCCCTACCCGGTGGTGCCTGGCTCCGTGATTCGCTGTCGCCCGGTCGGCATCCTGAACATGACCGACGAAGCCGGTAAAGATGCCAAGCTGGTGGCGGTACCGCACACCAAGCTGACCAAGATTTACGACAACGTAAAAGACGTCAACGATCTGCCTGAGCTGCTGCTGGCCCAGATCAAGCACTTCTTCGAGCACTATAAAGAGCTGGAAGCAGGCAAATGGGTAAAGTTGATGGCTGGGATGGCGCCGAAGCTGCCAAAGCCGAGATCATCAAATCCGTCGAAGCTTACGAAAACGCCAAGTAAGCCGACACGAGACTGGCAGAACAGCGCCATCGACAAAAAGGCCGCGCCCGGTTATCTGGACGCGGCCTTTTTGTTGTGGGAACCGCGGTGCAAGACAAGCGAGTTTCGAAAAGCAAAAACCGGAGCGCCTGGCCTTTCACGATTCTGATCTTCACAACCCGAAACTCGCTTCTCACCCCCCCCTCTAGCGTTGTTCCCGGTAGCCCTTGGGCGTCAGCCCACTCCAGCGCTTAAACGCCTTGGAGAAATTTGCCACATCGTTGTAACCCAACGCGTACGCAGCCTCACTGATGCTGTTTCCCGGCTTCGCCAATAAGCGTTTCGCTTGCCGGTAACGCTCTTCATCCTGGAGCTGGCGATAACTGAGCCCCGCCTGCTGCAGGTGGCGTTTTAACGTGCGCGGGGAAACAGACAGCCGATCGGCCATGTTTTCCAGAGCAGGAAGTGGCGCCATATGATCCTGCAGGGCACTACGAATGCGCTCAGCCATAACGCCCTCCTCATCCGTGCGCCACTGGCGAAACTCCATCTCGCACTGCTCCCGGGCCAACGCCGCCACCTGCGGGTCCGCCAGGCGCGGGCGGGCCTGCAAAGCCGATATCGGGAACACCAGGGCATCATCGTCCTGATCAAACAAAACCGGGACACCCACATCCTTTTTCAGGGCAGCCAAATACGCCGGCGCGGGGGCCTCGGCGACGAATTTCCAACCCTTCCGGCGGCGCATCCAGCAACTGCTCAATCATGAACACCAAACCCACCAGCATAGCCTCAATGACAAAATCACTGGCCACCCCCAACGATACCGTGCTGCGCAATTTCAAATGCGCCATCCCACCCTGATGCACCTGATCGATACTCAGAAAGGGCGCCCGCAGACCCAAGAACCGACAGGCCGCATCCAGCGCATCATAGGCACTGGCACTGGACAGCGCCAACAGGCCCACCGGGCCGTGCAAGGTGATACTCATGGCCCGGGCGTAGCGAAAACCGAGCCCCTGCTCCTCCGCCATAGCCACGCCACGTTCGGCCACAGTCTGGGCCAGCGACATGGAAACCCGCCGATCCGGGGCCAACAGCTCATCCCGCTCAACGCCCAGCCCAACCAGTAGACTCGGGGCATCCAGCTTCATGGCCACCAGCACGTCGTACAGCAACACCACGTAAATGCCGGGAATACCAGCATGCCCCCAGCGGCGGCCCGAATTCACCATTTGTTGGCCCTCCACGACAAGACCTCGAGTGCAAGAGTCAGCATAGTAGTTGTCATTGAGCAATGTCATCAATGGCATTTGTACCAGGAGACACTGATGAATCTGAAGCTGGTGAAAAAGCAGAAGCACCCTTCTGTCCCTATTATCCCACGCCGTATGGGATTTTCCTTTGCAGGGGTCAAGCACGATGACTACTGGTTCGATAACGACCCGGTGCTGACGCATCTGCTGAATATCCTTTCGCTGACCTTCCTGACGGCGAGCGCTTCTTCGTGGATTCTGTTCGCGCCCTGCGCGATCAGGTAGAGGACAAGGATCGCCAGAAAGATATTTCCGGCTTCATCGGTCAGGAAGCCATGCACTCCCTAGAGCATCAGGCCTTTAATGATCTGATTGCCGATGGCAAATATGACGATATCGTCACGCATGCCCTGGGCGTCACCAACAAGCTGCTGGCCGGCGCCCGCAAATACATGTCAAAGCGTCAGCAACTGGCGGCCACTGCCGGCCTGGAACACTTCACCGCCATTCTCGCCGACGCCATTCTGCGCCGCCCGGAACTGCTGAAAAAGATGGACCCGGCAGTGCGCGACCTGTGGGTATGGCATGCCATTGAGGAAACCGAACACAAGGCAGTGGCCTACGACCTGTACACGGACGTGAATGGTAACTACCTGGAACGCCAGCGCCTGTTCCTCTCCAGCACAGCCTACCTGATTGGTTTTTTCCAGCTACTTCACCTGGCAGATGCTCAAGCGGGATAATGTCCACAAAAAGCCCCTGACCCTGGCCAAAGGGCTGTGGAAAGGTTTTGGCTACAAAGGAGTCATCAGCAGTATCATCCCCGCCTGGTTCACCTACTTGAAACCCGGCTTCCACCCTTGGGATGACGATAACAGTGCGCTGATTGAAGAGTGGCGAACGAGCCTGCCCGAGCCGAAGAAAAATATCCGGGTAGCCTAAGTTCCCGTTGCATACCTCTGCCTCTAGTAGTGCCTTTTAACAAGCAGGCGTAAAAAAAGGCCGCGCCCGGATTCCGGGCGCGGCCTTTTTGGGTTCAACTGCAACCAAGCTTATTAGGTGCTCACTGTTAACGATCAACCACCTTTTACCCTTCCACCAACAGCTTGCGCAGATCAATCAGGGCGGCGTTGGCACGGGAGACATAATTGGCCATAACCAGAGAATGGTTTGCCAGCATGCCAAACCCATCCCCGTTCAGGATCAATGGGCTCCACACCGTTTCCTGGGTCGCTTCCAGTTCACGGACCATTTGACGGAAACTGATAGTGGCGTTCTTCTTGCGCAGCACGTCGGCAAAATCCACTTCCGCCGCGCGCATTAACTGAGTGAGTGCCCAAGTCGCACCACGGGCTTCATAAAACGCATCATCAATTTTGAGCCACGGCGTTTTTACGAAGTCTTCGTCGCTCTCAGGCTTAGCTGCCACGATGCTACCATCCTTGTCCACGTTCAGCTGGCTGCGCCCGACACTCTGGCTCAGTTTCAGGCTCAAGGACCCCAACCGGTTCTGCACCTCGTTCAACCAATAGTTCAGGTTATCGGCTCGGGCGTAGAACTTGCCGTCGTTCTGATTGGCGTCCGCCAGTCGATCCACATAACGCTGCAACGCCTTGATGCCCCGGCGATACTCGCTTTCCGTCGCTGGCATGGCCCAGCTTTGCGCATCGAAATTGAACTGCGGCTCGGCAATAGCCAAGTCCCCTGTCTTCCTGGCTCTGGGACTGGGAACGGCTCATGTCCCGGCGTAACACCCGGCTGAAATCGCGCACCTGCACCAACACGCCATATTCCCAAGCGGGCATGTTATCCAGCCACAGACGGTGCGGGAGCACATCATTACTGAGGTAACCACCGGGCTTGGACAGCAGGGTATCTGCGACAAAAATCAGTTCCCGCGCGGTAGTCTCCCCCCGCACGGCATCCGCTTTCGCCGTCACCTCACGCAACTCGGGCTCCTGACTCCAGTACCAGCCCAGCAGCACGTCGACCAACAACAGCAAACCAAGCAACCAGGACAAACCCTTCCAGATTCGATTATTGCGAGGGTCCAGCATGGCATCCCCCATCTTTTCGCTGAATTTATCGTTACTCATGACCACTCCCAGGATCCTTCAAGCCACTACTGCGCCCAACACTATAGCTCACCAACCCACACAAGCTGCAGGCAATTAGGGAACCTCTGAATAACTCCTTACATACTCAGCGTGACCTGAAGCGTGCAAGGAGTTATTCAAAGGTTCCTGAGCTCCCGGCCGGGTTCGCGACATTCCCTCTTATTTCCAAGGTTCCACCATAGAGAGACAAAACACCACCTACAATCCACAACCTCTACACCATCCACACACTCCATCCTGCCATTGATACCTCGCCCCCCTTGGCCCTGCCTGACAAACGCGCAAACTCTATCCGCATCAGTGACGCCACTGCTGGTCTACAGCCATGGGCTTTTTGGTTAAACTGCGCCAGCGAGCAGGGCTGGAGCGTCCTATTGCCGGGAGCTGCCGCCCATGTACGCCAGCGGATCCGCTCTGCCATTAACCGGTAACCAAGTAACGGGCGAAAACGCATGGCACCCGCGCCGGTTAACATAGCCTTAAAGTAACCGAATGAAACTAAGTGCCTGTTTTTACATCCAAGCGTCACGCAGTCTGGCGCATACGGCACCGGAGAGGAGTATCGAATGAAGCAGTGCTGGCAACGTTTCCTGGTCGCCATGGTTCTATTGGCCCCACTGTCCTGGGCTAACGCCAACAACCTGTTCGGTGAAGAAGAACGCCTGCCCACCGTGGATGAAGCCATCCAGCTAGTAGCCGATGCGGACTGGGATAACCAGCAACTGCTGCTGAATTTCGAACTGATCGACGAGGTGTACCTTTACCAGCACCGTTTTGGATTCACACTGCGCGACACCAACGGCAATGTGATTAACGATTTTGCCGAACTGACCCTACCCGCCGGCAAAGCCAAAACCGACGAAATATTCGGCGACGTCCAGGTGTACTTCGACCGCCTGGATCTGGCACTTCCCTTAAATAGCGTACCGCTGGTGGATACGGAACTGGAAGTGCGCTACCAGGGCTGCATTGAAGACACCCTGTGCTACCCGCCAACCAAAAAAATCATTGAGTTGGCCAATCCTCAACCGACAAAAAAGCCGGTGGCCGCTCCGCCAGCAGCGGCGTCTAACTCCAGCGCTGGCCCCGGCTTTCTCGACACGCTGCAATCCGAAGATGCCAACGCCTTCAATCAGTGGATGAAGGACCAACCCCTCGGACTGATCATCGGCCTGTTTTTTGTAGGCGGCCTGCTACTGGCCTTTACCCCGTGCGTTTTCCCCATGGTACCGATCCTCTCCGGCATTATTGCCGGGGAAAAGGAGCCCAGCGCGGCTCGCGGCTTTACCCTCAGTGTCAGCTATGTTCTCGGCATGGCGGTGCCATACACTTTGGCCGGCTTGCTGGTGGCACTTTTTGGCGCCGGTTTGAACCTGCAATTTTTGCTGCAGCAGCCCGCAGCCATCATCACTTCAGTGGTGGTCTTTATCGTACTGGCCCTGTCCATGTTCGGGCTTTATGAACTCCAGCTGCCTGCCGCCCTGCGCAACAAGCTTCATCAACCAGGACAGGAAGCCCGCGGCAACCTGATCGGCGCCGCCATTATGGGGACTATATCCGCCCTGGTGGTTTCCCCCTGCGTCACCCCGATTCTGGCAGGCGCCCTGATTTATGTGGCCGCCAGCGGCGATGCCGCCACCGGCGCCGCCTCCCTGTTTGCCCTGTCCATCGGCATGGGCCTGCCGTTAATCATCTTCGGCACCGGCGGCGGCAGCCTACTCCCGCGCGCCGGCATGTGGATGGAAGAGATAAAGCGTTTCTTCGGTGTGGTCATGCTAGGCGTGTGGCCATCTGGCTACTGGACCGCATCATCAGTGACACCATCACCCTGGGATTGTACGGCCTGCTACTGGCCGTCTATGGCGTACAACTCGGCGCGCTGGAACCGGCCGGCGAAGGCATTGCCCGGCTCAAACGCGGCCTAGCCCTAGTGCTGGCCCTGTATGGCGCAGTAATGATTGTCGGCGCGCTAAGCGGGGGCAAGGACCCGCTGCAACCACTGGCACACATGACCCAGCCAGCAAGCCCCGCAGCAGACAACACCGCCACTGCCGCGGCTGCAACCGCGAACGACCACGGCCCCTGGCAAACCATCGTGGGCAATGCTTCGCTGACGCAAGCGCTGTCCACCTCTCGGCAGGCGGGCAAACCGGTGCTGGTGGATTTCTTCGCTGAATGGTGTGTGGCCTGCAAAGTGCTAGAAGAAACCACCCTGAGCCACCCGGATGTGCTGAACGCCATGACCGGCTTCGACCTTTACCGGGTGGACATTACCGAGATCAACGCTGACAGCCAGACGATCATGGAGCAGTACAACATTCTTGGCCTTCCAGCCCTGGTCTTCTTCACTCCCGCCAGCGCCGAAATTCCCGATTCCCGAGTGTTGGGCGA
>UEXL01000139.1_pt1 | contig 29047 bp, 49 predicted proteins | sample 1796671 | NCBI WGS metagenome assembly UEXL01 (sample SAMEA4772471, study PRJEB27181) | metagenome | reverse complement strand
TGCGGCGTCTGCTTGGGTGTTTAACCTCATATATACGTAGTACCCTACCTGCCCCATGCCCCACCCCTATACTATATGTAGTATACGTCTAGAATAGACGCACAAGATGCTGGAGATAGTTTAATGTTAAATCACTTTTAGTATTTTGGTTTAATATTAAAGCATTTTCTGCGTGTATTCCGTTTAGCAGTGTATTTTTATTTGTGATCACAGAACAAAAGATTTTATGTATACCCCTATGCTTTACTTGGTCGCTTAAACTATACCCTATAATTTTGTGATCACACTATGCCACCAGTAAAGAACAGACATAGAACAAAACATGAAATACCTCTCACACTCAATATAACGCCCTCTGAGTAGCTTTAACTGTTTTCGTATGTTGTGGTTCATAAATGTTGCTTTCCCTAATTTAGCTATATTTGTTGCAAGTTTATCACACTCTAAAAAATAATGAATAACTGGTATTGTGACTACCAGGTAAACAGCTAACTTGATTTACATAATTTATATTAAATGAAAAGGACTTGCTCTTATGCTACACGAAACCAAAGCCAAAACATTACTTAAGAAAATCATTAGGAAAGCTTTATTAGATCCAAACATTGCAATAATTGTTAGAGATGAAGAGGGTGAGAGAATGAATAAAAGGTTAAAGATATAAAAGAAATAATTGATCATATCTTTAGTGTAGACGTTTCAGAAATATATTTTGCTAATAAAGAAACCAAAGAATATGAGGGTGCTTTATCTATTGTCTTACAATATGATAGCGAACCTGGAAGAAATTATATGTGATTATTTTGCGAATGATTATACTGAAAACTTAATTAATGAATTTATATAGGAGTAAAAACAAATGAAAAATATACCAACAAAAACACTTTATACATACATGCGTAATGCGCTGCACACTGGTGCAACTTGTGGCGGTCATTCAAAAGCACACTTTAACCACGTAAGAGCTAACGAATATCGTGACATACTAAATGAACGTGGTGAGAATTTACCCACCTATGATTTATCAACTTTATGTGTAGATGATGGTGGGTGGCGTAGTGAACAAATAAAGTTAGGTGAGTTTAATGGTGATGGTTCACAGTAAAATATAGGAGGTGTTATTTTATTGGTGGCATTCATTAAGAGTGTCACTAAATAAAGCAACAAACTAAAAAGGAGTAAACACAAATGGATAACTTCACACTAAAAGAAACAATTGAGAATAGCGGCAAGGTATCGCTAGGTAATACTAAATGCCTAGCACAACCTTTGCTATCAGTGCAAAGCATTGCAAAGTAGGCTCTAAGCTTGCAAAGATTGAAGGCTCTACTTGTTCTAGGTGCTATGCTCTTAAGCTTCAAAAGCTTAGACCTAGTGTTGATACTGGATGGACTAACAACCTATTCAAGGCTGAAAAGTTAATTGCTACAAACCCTAAATTGTGGGCTAAACAAATGGCCTTTCAGATTAAAAGAGGTTGTAACAAGCTAGGGATATTCCATCATCGTTGGTTTGATAGTGGTGATTTACAATCGGTTGAAATGTTACACGCTATCGTTCTTTGTTGTCTAGAAACGCCAGACATAAAGCATTGGTTACCAACAAGAGAAGCTAAACTTGTTCAGACATACCGCAAGAGACATGGACTAGAACCAGACAATCTAGTGATTAGAGTTAGTGCTACTATGATTAGTGATGCACCTATTAAAGGCCACACTCACACTAGTACAGTCCACAAACATAAAGAAACTGTACATGGTAAAGAGTGTTTAGCTTATCGCACCAACAAAGAGAATATTGTAGTCGATCTAGAAACGTTCAAGGCTATGACTAGGCCAGAAAAGAAAGAGCAAGACTTTGGACATTGTGGTGACTGTAGTGCTTGTTGGTCTAAAGATGTAGCAAACATCAGCTACCCACTACACTAATTGAAAGGTGATAAAATGCTTTTAACTTTAATCGTAGGCACGATAGCACTCACAACTATTCTAGGCATACTAGCCTACATAATAACCTATTTAATAATGGAGGTATAAAAGAATGCAGCATATGTTTTACCATAAAGAAAAGCTTTACGATTTTAGCGACTACATGAATAGTCTGGAGCTATCAGCTAGTACAGTCTTCAACACTGAAGAACAAAGGCGTGAGGCTTTAAATAAAATATGCGAGATAAATAATTTTTTTAGAGAGGGTAATGAATGATGACTAGGAAAATATTAAAACACTGGGCACTATTCTATAAACATAATGAAAGACAATTCATTAGTGCACCCACTAGGAAAGAGTTGGATAGTGCTATATTTGGAGGTGCTTACGCACCTAGCCCTAACAACGTGACCTACTATGTCGAGTATGAACGTGACATAAAAGACACACGTTATAACCAAGTTCACGAGGTGTAATGACAGCAACAATTCTATCTGATATTCAAAGGATAGAAACAAAAAGGATAATAAAAAAATGAAAGAATATAAAGTTTCAATTTTATGGGGATGGGCGCATGAAAATGGTGACAAAGCCAAAACTTACAAATTTAAAACACAAGGTGAATTAGATGCCTTCTGGCTAGGTGTACAGGATATGGATGGACACCTAGGTTGGGAAGTAGTCGAAGAGGGTTATGTTTACGATGAAGCCACAGATGATGGGCTTGGTGGACATCGTGTTTTTAGACAAGAGGACTACTGCCATGAATGTGGTGAATCATTACAATAAAAATGTTAAAAGGAGAATAAAAATGACAGTAACACTCAACCAAATACTAGCTATGGAAAACGTCCTAGCTACTCGCAAAATACCTAGCGACATAGAAGCAATGGCAAAGGCCAAGAGATACAGTAACAGTAAACAAAAAGAGATTACACTAGGTGATCAACCACTGCACTACGTGTTAAGAATATTAGCCAAGGAAGGATTATAAGCATGAGTAACTTTAGAAAAATATGGAAACTAGACCTTATGGACTGGGATAATTCAGAAAACAAATTTGTAGATCGTTATTCTACATATCACACCAGTAAGAAGAAGGCTGTTGAACGTGCCAAGAGCTACATAGAATTGATTAAAGTAGACAAGCTAGGTTCTGTAGATGAACGCACAAAAAACAGTACGTCAGTACACTCAGCTAGTGGTGACACACTAGGCTACATATGTAGTGAAAGACTATTATAATAAAAAAGGAAATAAAATGATGCAACTAACACTAGCAATAAACACCAACGCATACCCTGAGTATGACAAGAGACAACTCAATGAGATGCTAGGGCTACTCCCACTATGGGTAGCTGAACACGTAGGTAATGATGATAACACAGACATAGTACAGTTTATGACTGACAGATATGGCTTTGGTAAACTGTATAAGTTTGATGGTAAAATAAATAAAAAGGGTGACTATGTATCTAACTACGATGATGATGAGGATATGCCATACATAGGTAAGATGATTACCAAGGATGGTTACGCATACTTTTATGACTGTGCTATCGTAGCACTACCACAACCAGATGGTAAATATTTTATAACAAGGATGGACTAGTGGAGTACATCATACACATAAGCAAGAAGGGTGGTGAGTGTTTCGCTTACCACTCTACAAAAGACACATCAGAATTAGACAGGCTTGTTGCCAAGTATCTAAGCATGAAGGGTATAACAATAGAGGTAAAGAAAAGGAATTTATCATGACTAATTTTACAAAAGAAAAACTAAAAGCAATACGTGAAGCAATGCAGTTAGGATTAGATAGAATGCAGGATGAAATAGAGGGCATAACATTTAATGTTGATAGCTGCACCTACAGAGGTGGTGAGGCTACATTCAAAGTAAAAGTGTTACTTGATGGAGCAGAGACTAAAGAAGAAAAGGATCTAAAGAAAATGGCTATCCTATCTAGGCTAGATACATCTAAGGTACACGACTATCACGATCATAGGTCAGTCAGGTATCGTATGCAGCTAGTAGGCTACAAAACTAAAGCAAAGAAAATGCCTTGGATTGTAGAGGATCGTTTGTCTGGGAAAGAGTACAAGCTTACTGATACACAGGCGAGGCAGTGGTTCGAGTATGAGGTGCAGTCATGAGGTTTAAAGACATTACAATCGAAGCAGAGGATCTAGAGTGTGACGAAACAGACACAATCCATAAAGCAATTAAAAATCATATCTTGGATGTTGGGATTGCAACACGTAAAACATTAACAGGATTTAACTGGAGATTAGATGTTAGAATTAGGATGGATAACGATGACACCTAGAATAGAAAAGATATATAACCTGATCTACTACTCAGACTTTGACGAGTACGAGATTAAACAATTGGCAATAGGTCTACTTGGCACAACACTTAATGATGCGTCCTGGCATCAGACAGCAGACACAGTGAGTAGCTACAAGCTAGATGATGAAAGAGAACTAGACTTTGATGGAGAGGATAACCTGAGATGATACTATACAAGTCAAGTAAAGGACAGTGGGTTGGTACTCAGAGAGATGCTCAGAGATACTTCCCTAAAGACTGGGAGCAAGTAGATGTACCAGTGTCTAAGGAGTATCTCATTGAGTTCCTGAACGTTCACAAGGTAGGGGCGTATTCACAGTCTCCACCACCACAACAGCAAGTGATGACTGCACCTGATCCAGAGTTGATAGATCCACAGGCTTACAGTTGGGTATCGTGGGCATATGAGACACTCGCCAGAGGTGACAAGGCAGAGGCAATCAAGATGCTAGAACAAGGGCTAAGTAAACAAAAGGAGTTAATAAAATGAAGACTGAAAAGGAATTAGACAACGAAGTTCGAGAAGCTTTCGACAGGGCTGTAGACTCTATCATGTTTGACTATATGTACATGGGTACTGAGAAGGGAGATGACCTTGAATATATGATGTTCAAACATATAGAGACTAGGGAATACATAAAGATACCCAAGTGTGGTGTAGCATTTAAGAAAAGAAAGGAGATAGTATAATGAAGATAAGAGTAAAAGCAGAAGAGACTGTCTATCTGGAATACTTTGTTGATGTACCAGAAGAGATAGTAGAACAAAGTAAAGAGAGATTATCTAAGACTTACTTAAAGAATGCTATTCATAACTGGATAGATGAAAATCAATCAGAGTTTAACTACCAAGACTATGACAGTGATAGGAGTTGGTACGACTGGGAAGAGGTAGGAGAGGAGTGGAACAATGAACACTAGAATGTTTAACTATAAAGATAAGTCAGTGATGTTTATAAACTGTAGTCTTAAGCACTGCTACAACACTGCTGACTACATGATAAAGAGAGACAAGAACAACGGATACTGGAAGCCTAGACTCTATGATGACTACGATCAGGATCATCCATCAGTTGAGAGTATCTATGACTGGATAGAAATAAAGGACAGTGTTACTGACCTACCGCCTGTCACTACTGAAGAAATAGAAAGGGCATACAATGAGATACAATAGTTGGACTGTAATTGATGGAGGATCTAAGAGCTTACAAAAGCACATCATTAGTATGGTTATGTTTGCAAAGAAAAAGTTTAAAATAGATCCTTACATAGAGATATACTTTCGAGGTGATAGCTATGGTCTAGGTGGGTGTGTTGAGATAGATGATGGTGAGTATCAGATAGACCTGAGAAGATCTATGAGGCTCAAGGAAATGCTCATGACACTGGCACATGAACTGGTACACGTTAAACAGTACGAGTACGGAGAGCTAACGCAGAACAGTGAGATCAACATACCCTACTGGGATAAGCCCTCAGAGATCGAAGCCTATGGGCGTGAGCTAGGACTGTTCATTACTTGGGCAGAAGAAAACAACTTAGGCAATAAAGCCTGGACACAAGATTAAAAAGGAGAATTAAAATGTTAGAAGATAAAACATATAAAATTAAAGTGGCTGACTACCATGACGCAGTGATATACGTGTACGAGAGACATGTTAAATGTTTGAACCCAGAAGAAGATGATGTAGGTAAACGTAAGTATAAACACTGGAAAGAAGTAGCAGCAGTGATACCTGTGAACAACGACTTTGATGACTACCAAGATACATCAGGTAGATTTTACACCAACGTAAGGGTTGTAGTAGATGCCTTGACAGAGTTGTATGGCAGCAGCCCTGACTACGAGATGGGCATAAGTTACACCATGAACACACACCAGTACATCAACGTATAGTAGGAGAGATTATATTTGACACCATATATTGCGTTAGTATGTTGTATAGTTTTCTATGTGTGGGTGTTTTACATGCTGAAGTAGGTGAGACAACTTGCCCCACTTGAAATAAAAACAACAGTTGCCAACTAATAACTAAAGGTTATACCTAAAGTATACTAATATTTATTATTACTTATAGATAATAATACTATAGGTATTACCTAAAGAAAGGAACTAACAGTATGGAATATGATGAGGATGATGATGAGGTGTTGTATCTTTCGTCAGATGAAATAGACAATCTTCTAGACAAACTAAAGAAAGAGGACAGGGATATTGTTGAAATAATTATGTCTCAAAACTCAACGCTGTTGGATTGTATTGTAGATCTACAAGAATTTATGAGGGATAAAGGATACAACTCCAAAGACTTTAAAGTTTGGGTAGATAAAAAAGAGACAAGGACTTATCACTGATGAGACATTTAAAGTACGAGGCTGAAAAGGTAGTAGCTGTTGAGTCTTATCTCAAAGATCTACAGAAAGATATTGACGATCTTGAGTGGGATGGTGAGCAGTACAAAGCAGACAAGTTAAAGATCTTGTTGAACGAAGTTAAAGGGTATAGAGATAGGGGTGAGTTATGGTATCCGATGTTTTAAATAATAAAAATATTAGAAGTATAAGCAGAGATGATCTAGTAAAGAACTTATGTAAAAGATATTCGCATGAGGAACTGGCACAGGTAACTATTGCTATGATGATAAGAAGCAGCAGTATGTCTAAACAACTTGAAGCCTTGTTGGATAAACATAAAACAACAGAGGTAGAGGAGTGAAGTATGGTGTCCTATGTTTTAGATGGTAGTGATGAAGATAGGATGAAACTTTATTTCCAAAATGAATTACCACTTAATCACGAGCCTAGCCTAAACCACTGGGCTAAGATTATAGCAGAGGGTGAGATGGAAGACGGTGGTACTAATTGGGACTACGAGTATTCAAGAGCATGGCACTCATTACATATTGAGTTCAATGATAGTTATATATAAGGAGATAGAAGAATGATGTTTGTATTAGTGTGGATGCAACTGTTCAGCACACAGACAGTGGAGCACTACCAGTTAGGTAACTACGCCACGATAGAAGAGTGTCAGATAGAACTGAGCAAAGCAGCCAAGATGGTAACGCACAAGTCAGAGACAGTGGCTTGTCTGGAAGTAGAGGTGCAGCAATGACACCAAGTGAATCAGCAGAGGTAGAAGCAAAGAAAACATTCGAGGGCTTTATTAAGTGGTTGAAGGTTTCATTCTACTGGATCATGGCAATCCTAGTTATCCTAGCTTGGTGTAACTTTGGTGCAGATACTGAGACAGGTAGCCAGTACAATGGTGCAGTGTACGCACCCAAGAACATAGGAGAAAAGTAATGCAACCAAAAGAAGTACCTACTCATGTCCGTATCAGGTACGAGCCTACCTTTAAACAGAAGGGTAGAAAGTGTAGACTCTACGGAAAAGACTTCAGCAACATGGCAGAGGCAGCAAGGTATTGGAAGATTACTTATGCTTGGGCAACTGAGCAAGTAAACAAAGGATGGAACAGAGATGACTTTCCATCTAAAGCTAGGAAGGATTACGCATGAACTGTTGGCACTGTGATACTAAATTAGTTTGGGGTGGTGATCACGATATTGACGAGGATCAAACCTCCATCTTTGGGGAGTACAGCATAGTGACTAATCTTAGTTGTCCTGAGTGTGAATCATATGTTTTAGTGTACTATCCAAGGGAAGAAGATGATGATGACAAAAAAATGCACTAGTGATACGAGTGAGCAGTACTGCACAACAAAAGGATTGGGGTGGGCTTTTGTTACCTGTATGTTTCTCATACTAGGTGTGCCTGTACTAATGTGGTTAGCCTTGGAAGGGGCTGACTGGTACGAAAGATTTGACCTAATGAATCCGATGTGGTAAAGATATGAACGAACCTAAAGAGTGGTACATTGACAGGAGGAAGGGAATCTCGAAAGAGATAAGACCAATGACCAAGGAAGAACGACAGAGAGCAAAAGAAAAGGAACAACAAAATGACAGCAGCAGTGAACAGCAAGAGTGAGATTACACATCAGCCATGTCCGTTTGAGGATTGTGCAAGTTCAGATGCTTTTAGCTACAACCTAGTAACCAAGGTAGGTAAGTGCCACTCCTGTAACAGGGGCTACCCAAACTCAGCAAAGAAGTTTGAGTGGGCAGAGGCAACTTATCCACCACCACCACCCAAGGTAGACTTACGTAACGTCAACGTAATCTCAGGTAGGTATGAAGGTATCAGAGGACTAGATGAAGACGTAGCTAAACTATACAACATTCAATTACAAATAGGTGAGGGTGGTGATCCTGTACGTTACGCTTTCAAGTACAAAGATAATGTCAAGTATCGTGGCTACCACGAGAAGAAGTTCTGGACTAAAGAACGTGGATCTCTGACAGAATTATTCGGGCCTGAGTTTAACGCAGGATCTAGTAAGCGTATCTACATTACTGAGGGTGAGTTTGATGCAGCCAGTCTGTATCAAGTCTTAGGTAAATCTTATCCTGTAAAGTCACTGCCAAGCGCAGCCCTATCAGATAAGTTTATCAAGGATAACTTTGACTACCTCAACGCTTTCGAGATGGTAGTCTACGCAGGTGAACTAGATCAGGCAGGTCAGGGTGCAGCACAGAAACTGTACAGCATTATGCCTGAGAAGTTTTACTACGTACCTATGTCCAAGCACAAGGATGCCAACGAGTTTCTCATGAAGGGTGACGAGTCAGATCTCAAGTGGGCAGCACTCAAGCCACAGAGATTTGCACCAGACAACTTCTTTGTTGGAGACTTAGAGGTAGAGAAGGCTATCACCACAGAGAACCCTTACGAGTACGTACCAACAGGACACACTGGTATTGATGATAAGATCAGGGGTCTGGTTAAGGGTGGGCTTACATTCATCAAAGCAATGAGGGGTCAGGGTAAGACTGAGCTAGTCAGATACTTTGAGGTTGGACTACTCAAGCAGAACACAAAGCTTGCCCTACTCCACATGGAAGAGATGAAGTCTACAACCTACAGGTCTATGGCAACCTACGAACTTGGGTGGAATGTCAGAACCAAAGAGGATGCAGTAGCAACTGGGTACACTGAGGATGAAGTTATCAAAGCAGCACAGAAGATGGCAGGTGGAGAGAACACAGTTATCTTTGAGATGCGTAGCCATGATGATCCTATGCAACTCCTGGACTACGTTAGGCTTGCAGCAACAGTCTATGGTGCAGAGTACATCTTCATAGATCACGTCCAACGTCTAGCCTATCTATCAAACTCTGGCGTAGATGCAGCTACCAGTACCCTGACTACTCTTGGTGCTAGGATGGCACAGCTTGCTAAAGAATTAAACATAGGTGTTGTATTTATATCACAGGTTAACGATGATGGACGCACCAAGTACGCAGCATCTCTTGAGGAAGAAGCTATCGTCTGTATAAAACTCAACAGAGATACTGAATCAGATGATGATGTGAGAGAAATACAACACACTTTATTGTTGACAAGAACAGACCCTTTGCCAAGTTAGGTAAAGCAGGGTCAGTCTTCTACGATCCTGAGACAACTATCCTTGAAGAGGTGGTGTTCAACGTATGAAGATTGTCATCAGCGACATAGAAACAAACGGTCTTAACAACAGTGACAAACTCTGGATCTGTGGTGGTAAAGATATTACTACTGGTGAGACAGTAAGGTTTGATAACTGTCACAAGGATGAGGTTGCTAGGCGTGAAGCTATCAAGTGGTACGAGTCAGCAGATTTAATTATCGGTCACAACTTTGTACAGTTTGATGCACCCATGTTAAACAAACTACTTAAACCCAGACTGATAGATCCAAGAAAGATTGTAGATACTTTACTTATTAGTAGGTTAGTAAACTACGACATCGAAACACCCAAGGGTGCTAAGTTTCCTCACAGTCTACAGGCTTGGGGTATACGACTCAACAAACATAAAGGAGACTTTCATGAGTTCGATAAGTTCAGTATCAAAATGGTTGACTACTGGTATCAAGACATCGAGGTTACAGAATCTTTGTATGATCACTTCAACGATATTGTTTGGAGTCCTGATTGGCGTAAGTCTTTAAGGACTGAGCACGATGTACAGATAGAGTTAGTTCGTACACAACACTACGGTTTCTTCTTTGATAAAACAAAGGCAGAGTTTCTTCTTAACTCAGTCAAGACAAAGATGATTACACTAGAGGAGCAGTTTCAAGTAGACTTCCCACCTAAACTTACTGAGGTCAATCGTATCAAGTATCGACTCAAGAAGGATGGCGGTGAGATGGCTACAGTTATCAGGGCTAAAGAGAAGTACGCTATTACAAACGTAGAGGATGATGACTTAGTTTGTCTCGACTGGATAGAGTTTAATCCAGGATCTTCAAAGGACAGGATAGATGTTCTCTGGGGTGCAGGATGGAAGCCAGTAGATAAAACAAAGACTGCTATTAACTTCTCTCGAAAGAAGGTAGGTGATCCATACGGTAAGTCAGTAGCCTCTATGGACGAGGATTTCTACAATCAAAAGAAGAAAGACTTAGACAGGTACGGTTTCACTGTATCAGAGGCAAATCTTAGCACACTCCCTGAGACAGCACCTACAGGAGCGAAAGCTCTAGCCCAGTGGCTGACACTAGAAGGACGCAGAAGCTCACTGGTGGAGTGGATAGGGCAGTGTGGTGACGATCTAAGGATTCATGGTAGGATAAATAACATTGGAGCATGGACAGGACGGTGTGCTCACAAAGATCCTAACACTGCTAACATATCATCTCCGTTTCATGGTCAACCTAAGTCAGCAGTTGATGAAGTAAAGAAACAATTTGATGTTCATCTACGTTCTTGTTGGACAGTTCCTTCTGACTCTTGGTTAGTTGGTACAGACGCAGACGGTATTCAATTACGTGTGTTAGCTGACTATCTCTGGAGACACTTTGACGCTGATCAGTATGCACAAGCCATCATGAAGGGGAAAGAAAGAAGACGAGACAGACATACACAACGTCAACAAGAAAGCTTTAGATGTACCCAATGGTACGAGGGATATGGCTAAGACTTTTATCTATGCTTGGTTACTAGGTGCAGGTGTAGCAAAGACTGGTCAGATACTAAAAGTAAACATGAAGGAAGCTCAAGAGGCACGTACTCGTTTCGAGATGAGCATTGATGGTTTATATAACCTGAAGAATACACTCGTGCCTTACATAGCAGATCAGGGATACTTCACTGGGTATGATGGACGTAGAGTCCCAGTACCCAACGCACACAAAACCTTGGCAGGGATACTACAGAATGGTGAAGCTTGTTTGATGAAGCACAGTCTACTCAAGTGGCACGACAAAGCTAGACAGGAAGGGGGATAAAGTTTAAGATGGTTGGGTTCATCCACGATGAATACCAAGTAGAGGTAACAGGAACAGAGGAGGAAGCTAGAGCACTAGGAAAGATACAAGCAGACTGCATGTTAGAAACTGGTCAGGAGTTAGGGTTTAAGATACCTACTCCAGGATCATACGACATAGGAAAAAACTGGGCTGAGACCCATTGACAACTACAATAAAAAATATTAGATGTAACAACAGTAAAAGAAAAGGAGGGCAATATGCCATCAACACAAATAGATATTAAAGGTACACTCGACTGGGCAAAAGTATTTGAGTCCAACAGAGATCACAACGAGTGGAACGAGGATAAAGACGGTGAGTACAAAGTTACTGTAACCACCGACAAGAAGACAGCAGAAGCTTTGAAGAATGCAGGATGTCAAAAGAAAATAGAGGAAGTAGATGGTGGTCATAGAATAACCGTTGTACGTCCTCACGTTGGCTCACAAGACTGGATGGGTGGTGCTCCAGTAGTTGCTGATAAGTCAGGTAAAGAATGGAACTTCGATGAGAAGGGCTTTATCGGAAACGGAAGTAAAGGAATTGTTAAGGTTGAAGTATATCCTACAAAGGTTGGATCAGGAACACGCCTAGTAGGACTTCAAATTCTTGAGCATGTGGTCTACGATAGTGAGGGTGGCTCCTCCCAGTCAGCCTCTGAAATGTTTTCGGATCACACCAAGAGTTCTAGTGGTAAGTCTTCCTCCCAAAAAGAACCACAGGACTCAATACCCTTCTAGGTTTTAGTTCCTTTTAACCCTAGAAGACTAAGCCCCCATCTTTTTCGTTCATTTTTAGGTGGGGGCTATTTTATAACAGAGAGAGACATGGAATATAAAAAAGAAATAATAACAGATATGTCTAATGAAGAGTATCACTCAACCAGTGGTGTTTCTTCAAGTGCTGTAAAGGCTGTATATAAAAAGACACTGGCACACTGGAAGGGTGAGAAGCGTAACTCTAACAACGCAGCCTTTGCAATGGGAAGTGCAGTACACGCTAACCTACTAGAGAAAGAACGTAACCTAGTAGTCAAAGGACCAAAGACTAAATCAAGTACAGCATTTAAAGAGATGCAAGCCAACCTTGATGAAGATCAAATCTTACTTACTGAGGTAGAGTTTAACGTAGCCAACTGTATAACCAGGGGTGCTCTAAACAATCCTGTGTGTGCATCATACTTAAACCACCCTGATAGATTAAACGAGATCAGTATCTTTGTAGAAGATCCTATCTCAGGATTAACTTTGAAAACTCGTCCAGACTTACTGATAGAAAAAGAAGGTACAGTCTATGATGTAAAGACAACACAGGATGCTAGTCCAAGAGGTTTCTTAAAAGAGTGTCTGAAGTATGGCTACCTTTTACAGGGTGCTCACTACGTTTACGCATGTAAACTAGCAGGTTATGAAGTAGATAATTTTTCTTTTATTGCCTGTGAAAAGACTGCACCATTTCTTTCACACGTACATGTGATGGGTCCAGAAGTTATGCACTGGGGTATGAAGCAACTGCATAAAACTTTAGCTATTATTGCAAAAGCAGAAAAGGATTCTGATTACAGTACAGGTTGGGGTGACTACACTGTTATTCAAAAACCTGAGTGGTTGTGATTAATTATGAGCACTAGATCCAGGGCTATAAAGGCAGGGTATCGTTCTGGTTTTGAGGATGACACAGCTAAGTACTTAAAGAAAAAAGGTATCAAGTTTACCTACGAGAAAGAACGTATAAGTGGCTAGATGTTAGGACTCACTACACACCTGACTTTATTTTAGAGAATGGTATTGTAATAGAAACCAAAGGACGTTTTGTATCTAACGACAGACGTAAGCACGTAGAGATAAAGAAGCAATATCCTGAGTTAGATTTAGGTTTGTGTTTCAGAATAGTAGAGCCAAGTTATATAAGGGTGCTAAGTCTTGCTACGGTGACTGGTGTAAACGTCATGGATTTAAATATGCTGAAAAGGTAATACCTGATGAGTGGCTTGAAGAATAATCTTGACGTGTTTAATTTAATTCTTATAACTTGGAGGTTCCTGTGTTGTTTGAAATAACAATGCTACTTGACTTAGATTCTGACGCTAACTTTATAGCTGCAGATAAGGATGGTGCAAAGATAGGACTTGAACAAGCCGTATCTTACGCAGTGTACGATATTGATGATGTTGAAATAATAGAGATAGATGTAAAGGAAAAATGATGATTACAGGTAAAGACTTAGAAGACATGGGATACTTTGATCAATTTGATTTAAACAAACCAGAGAACAGCACAGTTCTTGCAGACTACACAGACTGGGTTGAAAAGAAAATTGTAACAACAGGTGATGACAGACTTATAGAGAACACACTTGGTCTTGTAGGAGAGGCAGGAGAAGTAGCAGAGAAGATAAAGAAAAAGATAAGAGATAGAAACAAAGTTTCCTCTGAGGAAATAGTTAAAGAACTGGGTGATGTTTTATTTTATGTAACTGCACTAGCTAATCATTTTGGTGAGAACTTAGCTATTGTAATGGAGAAAAATGTAGCTAAGTTAGATGATAGGGAAAAAAGAGGAACACTACAAGGATCGGGAGACAACAGATGAACAATTACTTACCAACAGATTACCAAGCATTTATTCACACATCAAGGTACGCTAAATACTTTGATGGTAAAGGCAGAGAAGCATGGCCTGAAACAGTAGATCGTTACATAGAGAATGTTATAGGTGACAAAGTAGACTCAGATACTAAAGATGAAATAATGTTTGCTATACTTAACTTAGAGATCATGCCTAGCATGAGAGCTATGATGACAGCAGGTATAGCTTTAGACAGAGATAACACTGCAGGATATAACTGTAGTTACTTACCTGTAGATGACCCAAAGTCCTTCGATGAGGCTATGTTTATCCTCCTCTGTGGTACTGGTGTTGGCTTCAGTGTTGAGAGACAGTTCATTAGCAAGCTTCCCGAAATTCCTAAACTCTTCGATAGTGATACTACCATTGTGGTAAAGGACAGCAAGGAGGGGTGGGCTAAAGCGTTCAGACAATTACTAGTACTCCTATGGGCAGGTGAGGTTCCACTATGGGATGTAAGCAGGGTAAGACCTGCAGGTGCAAGGTTAAAAACATTCGGTGGTAGAGCCTCTGGTCCTGCTCCTCTCGTAGATCTATTTAACTTTACAGTTAAAATGTTTAGAGAAGCAGAAGGACGTAAGCTATCCTCAATAGAGTGTCACGATCTAATGTGTAAGATAGGAGAGATAGTAGTTGTAGGTGGAGTACGTAGGTCTGCTATGATATCTTTATCTAATCTATCAGATGATCGTATGCGTCATGCTAAGTCTGGTAACTGGTGGGACAACGAACCCCAACGTGCCTTGGCTAACAACAGTGTAGCATACACAGAGAAACCAGATAGTCTGTCCTTCATGCGTGAGTGGATGGCACTAGTAGAATCAGGGAGTGGTGAACGTGGTATATTTAATCGTGAGGCATCTAAGAGACAAGCTGCAAAGAATGGCAGACGTAATTCTGATTTTGACTTCGGAACTAATCCCTGTAGTGAGATTATTCTTAGACCGTATCAGTTCTGCAATCTTACGGAAGTTGTGGTACGAGCCACAGATACGGTGGATGACCTGGCTAGAAAAGTCAGACTCGCCACAATACTTGGGACGATCCAAAGCACGTACACAAAGTTCCCATACCTCAGAAAAATCTGGACAACAAACACAGAAGAAGAAAGACTCTTAGGTGTAAGTCTTACAGGTATAATGGATAACCCTCTTATGACTACAAAGAATAAAGGACTGGATAAAACCCTTGAGAACTTACGTAACGTTGCTGTTGTTACTAATGCTGAGTGGGCTGATCGTCTTGGTATTCCACAGTCGGCAGCTATTACTTGTGTCAAGCCATCAGGTACAGTCTCACAGTTGGTTGACTCTGCCTCTGGAATCCATGCACGTCATTCACCTTATTACGTTAGAACCGTTAGAGGAGATAACAAAGATCCTCTTACCACCTTCATGAAGGATCAGGGTATTCCTAGTGAGCCTGACGTATTCAAACCAGATCAAACAACAGTGTTCTCGTTTCCTGTTAAAGCTCCTAACAAGGCTGTAGTTACATCTGACTTGTCTGCTGTTGACCAACTTAAAATGTGGTTGATGTATCAGAGGCACTGGTCAGAGCACAAACCTAGTGTGACAATCAACGTCAAGAAAGATGAGTGGTTTGAGGTTGGAACATTTGTGTATGAACACTTCGATGAAATGAGTGGTGTATCTTTTCTACCCTATAACGAACACACTTATCAACAAGCTCCGTATCAGGAGATAGACAAAGAAGAATACAAAAATATTTTAGTTACTATGCCAAAAACTATTGACTGGTCTAGACTCAGCGAGTATGAAAAAGAAGACACTACTACGTCAAGTCAGGCAATGGCTTGCACTGGTGATGTCTGTGAGGTGGTAGACATAGGAGCTTAAAGTATGCCAAAGAAAAACGCTTCCTCTATTAGAGAGGGTACAGCAGCAGAAAAAGAGTTTATAAAATTACGTGGAGATAACTTTGTTAGATCTGCTACAAGAGAAGAAGATATCTTTGAACACTGGGACGTTTTAGATAAAGACTTTGGTAAGGTTGACGTAAAAGCAGCCAAACGATTTGAAAGGAAAGGACCAGTAGACTACACAATCTGGTGGGAACTACGTACAGTTAAACGTCCTCCTGATTGGAAGCCTACAAAGGGATGGGGAGTACCTAACGATATAGATAGGTTTGTTGCAGTAAGAGCAAAGGACTTCTTCTATCTGTTAGATCCATCTAATATTATACATGATCTTAGGAAGAGATGTACTGAATACTTCAAGGGTGAGTTTGGGTTACTGACCAGACCAGGTAGAGGTGATTTAATTACTATACTTCCTTTAGACTACGTGGTAGAACACAGTACACACTCTGTTGCTATAAGCTAGGATAGAATATGAAATGCAAAGACTGCGGTTTTCTTCTTGATGATGATGGTCACTGTGGAGAGTGCAACAGGTATAGTGTTTCAGATATAATAGACTTAGCAGGAAGGAAAGAAATGAGTTCTAAATTTAATCCAGTTGATAAACCTTTCCACTACAATCATGCAGACGGTGGGATAGAATGTATTGACTACATCAAACAAGTCCTTGGTCTTGATGGCTTTATAGATTACTGTCATGGTAACATGATAAAGTATCAACACCGTTACAGATATAAAACTAATCCTGTAGAAGATATGGAAAAAGCACAGTGGTATCTTGCCAGGATGTTAGAGTCTTTAAAAGAAAAACATAAATGACTAGTAAAGATAATAAAAAAACCCTTGAGCAGGAAGCCCAAGAGTTTGTATCAAATAAAGATACTACTCAGATAAAGGTAGAGACTAACGATTTCTTTGCAGGTCATGCCTTGTCAGGACTCCTTGCTTCTGGTAAGTATTACACTAAGTCTGATCAGATAATTGAAGAAGCTTTCTCCTACTCAAATAAGATGATCGACTACAAAAATAATAAAAAGAAATAACAAACTAAAAACCCCCAGGAATTAACTGGGGGTTTCTTTTTATTTATCTTAATCCTGATTCTGATTCTAACATTCTATTCCTAAAACCTTCGTCATCTAAGAATGATAGTATTAGTTCTAGTTGAGGAGGATCTAACTCCCATAAGTTTTTTTCTGAGGTTCCAAATGATTCTAAGTATTTTCTTAGTTTAGCTTTCTTTAAATTTTTATTTGTTATTGAGAATATTAATTCTGCTTTTCTAGGCTCATCCTTTTCAGAAACCCTGAGAACTTCTTTAACATCATTCTTTGCCGCTACAAGAACGTCACTTAAAATCTTTTCTTTTTCAGCTAATGTTCTTTCATCCCAGTTATTTTTAACAACAGTATCTGCCCACATCTCTAGGTATGGAAAGATGTAATCATTAATAACGTTAGTTGCTTCTGGAATACTGTAAAGGTTTGTCTTCCACTGTGATCTACCAACATCATTAAATAACTTTTCTATTGTTGATGGTGCTTCTACAGCACGATAACCCAACACTCTTCCTATTGGAACTGCAGGTGTATCTTCTTGCGTAGCTATTTTCTTTTCTACTGCGTTCTTTTTAAGAGCACCAAGTGTCATCAAATCAAATATTTCATCAGTATATCTCAAAGCATTATTAAATTCTTTTACGCCTTGTTTCTTATCTGCGTAAACATAATCTTCACCCCTGGACATTGCAATGATTTGATTGGCAGGGTCTGCAACTCTACTAAAACCAGATGCGTACATACCCAGAGCTTCACCAAGAAGTTTCATACCGTTGTCACCTGCTGCAGTTCCGTCAAGGTCAAGGATGCTTGTCCCTAGATCACTTAGCACTCTTCCTTGTGTACCAAGGTTTCTTACAAATCCTTGCACACCTACTTGCTCTGATACTACTCTCTTTAAATCTTGAGGCACGTCACCATCCCTCAACTTGTGTGCCATTGCTCTACCTAAAACTTTAAAGTGACTATAGGGAAAATCGTACTGTCTACTTACAACCTGTCCATCCGATTGTCTATCCTCATGCCAAGCTAGATTTTCATCAAGATTCTTTTTCTCTTTCATTGTTGCTAGAGCGAGAGCACTCCAACCTGCAGCCATTCTAGCAATACCTTCAAAGGGATCTTGTTCAATACCTGCTGCTTTTCTGTAGATCATAGTTGCCCCTGAGTGCTTAAAGGTAAAAGCCAGGGTGTTGTTAAAGAACTGACCGAATGGAGCTATGGCTCCTATGACAGGTATCTTTCTTGTCTCTTCAATAATACCTGCAAGCATAGCAACAGGATCACCCTTTCTTGCTTGCGCTACATTTGTAAAAGATTTGGAGAAGGTATTATCAAGAGCTTCTGTTACAGCAGTGGTTTCTATTTTAAGAAACTTTTGATAAGCATCAGACGCAGGATCGGACAAGTATTCCCACACGTTTCCCTGTGTCATAAACTCGTTAAGGGTCATGTCATACTCAAGTCTTACTTGTTTATCAAGAGAGTACATAAACTCTTGAGTTTTAGTAAGAAGATCTTGAGCTTTAACTCCGTAAAGTGTTTGCAAGTTTCTCGTTATTTTTTCAAAACTAGTTTCAGTTAACTTCTCACCAGGATTTAACTGTAACTCTTTTAGTACATCATCTACTTCTACACCACCATTTATGTACCTAAATAATTCTTTCCTAGCCTCTGGTCTAAAGGTAAGGTAATCCATAGCGGCTTCATAAGTCATGTAAGGATCAAGAATATTTCTAGCTTTCTGACCCTGTAGTTTTATTAACTGTTTTGATTTATTTCTGTATGATACTGCTGAGTCTTTCCCATCAAGTACAACATCTGCAAGACCGTAAAGACCTGCCTTTAACATGTCTGTATAAGACTGCATACTAGATGCTTGAACCCAACCCTTCACGTTGAGGGCTGTAGTTCCAGGGTGCATAACTAAATACTTAATAAAGTTCTTTTGAAAAGGTGCAGACTTTTCTGTAATGGTTTTGTATATACCTTTTTTAGCAGGGTCTAACACAATATTAACAGCCTGTTCATTGGTAATATTACTTGCCTCTTTACCTGCCACTTCAAATATAGAATTTAATTGTTTTGAAATTTGTAATGTTTTACCTGCTTCACTAGCTTTAGAAGCATAACCCTTCATAAAATCTTTAAAAGAAATTTTACTTAATTCATCATCCAAGGCATTACTAAATATTGTATCAAAAGATTTTTGAATTTTGTCTAGAGTACTCTTATCTAACTTTTCAATTACTTCGCCTAGATATAAATTAAACCTATCGTCTTTACCTCTTGCACTCCACCTCTGCACACCTGCATCATATAATACATCTCTTAAACCTTTGACTGTTTCTTTATCACCAAATAAAAAATATCTTAATAACTCAAGGTCATGATTAAAATCAAAAATATTATCGTCTATCTCTTTGTTATCAAGCCTTATCTGTAGACCTTCTTTAACTCTTTCTGCCCACTTATCAGCGTAAGAGGAAAGTCTTGAGGTTCCGTCTTCAACAACTTTTATATCTAATTCATCAACAGACTTAGCTACGTCAATAAGTTTAGCAGCCTCTGTCATGTTTGCTTCTCTGGCGGCTAGTGTAACTTGTTCTGATTGATCTATTAGAGTAGAGTAAAGAGGTATCTTAGATGTTCCCCCTTAACTTATTTAAAGTAAAAGCAAGACCACCTCCACCGATACCACCTACCCCACTAAACAACAAAGCAACAGGATCATACTCTTCCTGTGTTTCTGCTTTCATTCTAGCCTTTTGATTTAAAGCTTCGACTCCTATACCTGCTGCAGAATCAACAGTAGCTGTTGCTACAACTTCTTTATTCAAAGCTTTGTTAAGAGCAGTCTTGTAACCTGTATCATTTACTATATTTTTTGTGTAGGCTTTACGAGCCTCTTGAGCAATCTTGTCCTGACCTTTTTTTGTTAGAGCTTTCTTACCAAGCTTCTTAGTAGCCGCTTCAGCAGCCTCTACTGCAGCTTTTTTAGCTAATTGACTAGCTGCTTTGGTAGCACCTGACGCTGCAAGTTTACCAATACCAAGACTTAGAATATTTACAGGGTCAATAACAAGAGCACGAGCATAGTCATAGACAGCATCAGCTTTCTCACCTACTGTTCTTCCCTCACTAAATGCTCCCCCAAGACTGTCAAATAAATTATAAGCATCCCCTGCCAGTCTTCTTCTACGAGCCAGTGCCTGTTCGTTACCCTTGTTAAGGTAGCTGAGTTCTCCAACTGTAACAACAGACTGACCAAAGTTAAACTTACGCATGTTGTTTACGTAAGAGTCTATGATCTTTTCCTTGTCGTACTGGTCTGTTGTCATACCAAAACGATCATCCATGTATCTACTTATAACTTTAAAGTTTTCATCCTGGCTCAACTGATCTATTAAAGAACCAGACTGAACATCCTTTTTAGTGGACGTGTCATCGTCTTCACCAAGTATATTTTTTTAAACGATCTGTAGATATTGTGTAAGTAGTTGTCATCTATTCTTCACCTGTTATCTCTGATAAAAGAACCTCTTCTACTGTAATTTTATCTGGGAAACCCAAGACCCTGACTTCTTTTACTTACAAATCTATAAAATTTAGTAGTGCCATCTGATAGTTTAATGCCTACAATTTTATCAGCCATAAAATCTTGTCTTGGTGGATTATTTTTAAAGAATTTTCTAGCTTCAGTCATGGGGTTTTCACCCTCTTCTATATCTAACACATTAAATTCTGTAGTATCTTCAGTACGTTCTTCAGTGGTATCTTCAGTACGTTCTTCAGTGGTATTTCCAGGGGGATCTTCAGTAGGTTCAGTGGTAGTTTCATTATCTCCAGATATAAAAGGTAACAAGTCATTACCTATAAATCTAGGTTTATCAATAAACATTTGAGGATACTGACTATAGTATTCTTGTGCAAGACCAAAACCAACATCAGTATTTTGCATGGCTGCTCTCATCTGCTGATTATCTGTTTCTAAATCTTGAATGTCTTTTAATGTTTGTATTCTAGCCTGTATTCCTGGTAGATCTTGAGGAGAATTTTCTTCTGCTTTACCTGCTAATACCGTTAACTCATTTATTTTTGTTGTAACATTATTTTTATATTCTACTTGCAACTCACTCTGTAATCTAATTAACTCTCGTGGATCTATAGCACCTAGTCCTGTGTAGTCAGTGTCAACACCACCTGCAGCATCTCTAGCTCTTATAGTAGGCTCTGAGATACTTGCCATAATGTCTGATCCTTTTCTACCCATGATCTCAGATGAGTAAACATCATATCGGATCTCATCCATAGATGGAGTTCCAAGTAGTTTTCCTAAGAAAGATCTTTCCTGTGCAGGAGGATCTATCTCTGCACCCTCTACAAAATCAGGTGCTGCTTTCTTAATTAATTCTGAAGCAGTCATACCTGTAGATTCGTACCCCTCTGCCATTGTTACTGCACTATTTAAAATATTAGGAGTAAGTCTACCAGATTTTAATTTATAGTTTTGAGCAACGGTATACAGACTTAACATTTCTTTTGGATCTGTATCTAAAAGAGCTAAAGCCCTGTCTTCGTCAAGTCCGTTTCCTGTTAAGTAATCGTAAGCTTCTTGCAATTGTGTTTTAGATTTCTTTACTTCGTTACGCCTGTTAAGACCTGCTGTCCACAGGTATTCCTGCATAGCATCAGATGTTTTTCGAGTATACTCTCTATTTTCTTCTAGTCTATCTGAGAGAGCACCAAAGAAAGCACCTCTTCTTACTGCTGCTAATACCATCTTATTACCTCGCCATTAAACCTTTTGATTTTTCTTCTGTCATTTCTTCTTCAGGTTTTTCTTTCACTGACTCAGCAGCTTCTTTTAAAACTTTAAAACCTTCATCTCTTTTATCTTTCGGTGTTGCTTGTACAGCACCCATGAGCATAGCAGCACGTTCTTCAGTGCTCATCACATCACCTTTAAAAGTTTCTTTGTACTCTACACCTGCCATGTCTGCAGACTTCATAATAAAAGATCTGATAATAGGCTCCGCTATTAAGCTTACATCTATACTGTGAATACCACTGGCTACTGCACCTGACATCATGGAATCAGACAATACCTTTGCAGGTACTCCAAACTCAAGGGCATCAAGAATATTATCTATTACATTTTCTTGCGATACTCTATCCATGTGATACTTTACAGCATCGTTAAAATCTACTAACTCAGGTGGTCTTTCCCAGGGATAGTTCTTTGGATAATCCGTAAGAGATTGTCCTGGCACTGCTGCCATAAGTGCTGCTTCTGTCATGTTAACTTTCCTCAGATTTCATTGAGTCTCTAGCACCACGTAAAACAGATTTTACTTTATCAAGTGAGTGCCCTGCTTTGTTACCACCCAAACCTGAGTAATAACTTTGTCCTGCTTTTATAGTTCTACTACCTCTTTTTACATCGTAAGGAACTGGTACTGAAGCAAAAGTTTTTTGCTAACCCTAAAATAGCATCGTCTATAGATACATCTTTACTACCCATTAACCACTGGTAAGTTTTTCTAGTGCTTGCTTTACCGTTTATAAGATATTTACTCATTTTTTCTTGAGTTTCTTTATTAAATATAGCACTATCTAAAACACCTGTTGCTTCCTGTGCTTCAGCAAATGTGTCTGGATTCATGTTAGATATTCCAACTGCAAATAATCTTTCCTTATCATTAGGGTCTGTTATAGCTTGTAACTCTTTTATTTCTCCAACAGTTAACTCAGATATCAGTTTACCCTTTCTTTTAGCATTTTTAGTAGATCCTATTATTTTTCCGTTCAAAGTACCTCTGTTGGCTGCGTTTAAACTACCCCCATAACTTTCACCAGTAGCAATAAAGGATAGCACAGTCCCTATTCCAGTCACATCTTTTGCGTCAGTTGGATACTCTTTTATAGTGCCACCTACTTGAGACAACTCTCTTCTCTCTAGCTGTGTATCAAGAAGATCTATATCCTCATCTGACATCTTCGCTTTCTTTTCTGTTAACTCTGGCTGTTCATCTAGATTTGCTATAGCTTCCAACCAACCACCTACTGTAGCAAGGAGATTATCAGAGTCCTTACTACTAGTTTTTCTTTAGAGTCATTTTTGTTGCTCCTCATACCTTCTCTAACTTCATCAGCATCAGGCACTGAAACTTTTTGAGCACCAAGTCCTGATGATAATTTACTTATAACACCAGGTTCTGATATACTTAACTCAGGGTTAAGTTGTTGATTTAAACTTCTTTTTGCTATTATATCTTCTTTATTATTTAACGTCATATTTTAATCCTATTTTAAACTTACTATAGTTGTAAAGAGATCAAAAATACCTTTACCTTCTTGTCCTGCAGCTTCAATCTGAGCTTGTAATTCTGCTACATCTATTGAAGCATCAGCAGCCATCTTCTGAAGTATAATACTGTTAGCTCTTTCAGAGTTACCCTCTGACACTTGGAAAGCCATAGATAACATATCCCTTTCTCTCTGCCATATTGAGTCAAGGTTACTAGAAGTCAAAGAGTTTATAGTCTGAGCAAAGTTCATGTTGCTTTCATTCTGTGCAGCAGTGTTAAGTGTAGCTAAGTTCTGTCTCCACTGAGCGTTAGCCTGTGCTATCACCAAACCATTCTGTGCGTTAAACAAATCTCTTTGCTGTTGTATCTGTGAGTTAAACTCTCTCAGAGCGTTGACACTGTTGACGTTAAACTGATCCATAGCATTTGCTTGGACAGCGTTAAACTGTGACGTTTGACCTGCTAGGTTAGCAAAGAACTGATCAGTTTGATTTTGGTTTGCTGCGTTGAATTGTTCAGCAGCGTTCTCTGCAGCCTGATCAGTAAACAAAGCCTGTATGTTTTGCTGTGCTTTGAACACCTCTGTCTGTTGTCTGTTTGACAGGTTAGACATATCCATCTGTAAGAAGTTTTGTGCGTTCTGTACAGAAGCCTGTTGTCTGTTGGATAGGTTAGCCATATCTAGTTGAGATAGAGCAGCAGCCTCTGCCATAACCATAGACTGTCTATTAGACAGATTGTTTAACTCCATAGTGTTAGCTGCACGAGAATCCTCTAGAGCTATCTGCTGTTCAGCAGTAAAGTTCATGTTGGCTACGTCAGCAATTTTAGCTGCGTTCTGCACACGAGCCTGAAATGATTGATCAAACTCTTGCCCTATAAACTGAGCACGTTGTTGTGCTGCAAGCATAGCACGTTGTTGTCTGTTAGACAAGTTCTGTGCTTCAAACTGAGCCTGTGTAGCAGCATCTATTTGTGCGATAGGTATTGCAGACTCCATAGCAGCCTGAACAATAGCCTGTCCTGCTATAGAAGATGCTCCAATACCCCTTGAGATCATAGCGTTGGTAGCTGCTCTCATAGCTCCTGAAGCCCAAGCAGGTGTGTTACCACCCTCAAACTGAGTCATCAATCCTTCTAGCTGACCCTGCACTGTAGCCTGTTTAGAGGGTGTGGCCTCTGCAGATTGTATTGCTTCAGTAAATACAGAAGCAGTTTGTGCGTTAGCAGCACCAGATATTATTTCACTTTCGCCTGATATAGGATCTGTTTCTAGCTTTCTGGGTTGAGGTCCATCTACTTTTATTTCTTTTCCTTGAGCCACTGGCCCACCAACAGATGTTTCAAGTTGCTGTTGTGCAGTTACTTCTTTTGTGAGTGTGTCTTGTTGAGCAGGTTGTAACGCACCAGTTACAGCTTGTACCTGTGGTGTTGCAAAGGCAGGGTTCATAGTTGCTGTAGGTGTAGCTAAAGGCATTGGTGCTTGCTGTGTTGTGCCTGTTGTAGCAGCTTCAGCAAACGGAGCCATAGGTACAGTCATACCTGCATCCACTGGTATGAACTCTGCAGGTGCAGGTTGTATTCCTGCTATCTGTGCCTGGATAGGTTGCATGGTTTGACCTACCAAGTTAGCACTCTGTTGAGCTAGTGGATTCATAACAACAGGAGCAGGAGCAGGAGTAGTTAAACCTACATCGCTTGGATAGGTTGTTGCAAGAGTACCTGCTTGAGCACCCATACGCATACCGCCCATGTTCATCATAGCCTGTCTGTACTTACCCATACGTGCAGCAGCAGAAGGGTTAGACTGTAAGAAGTTATCAAGTTGATCATCAGGAGATTCTTCTGGAAAACCTAAAAACTTTTTAGCTAGACTGACATCTCCACCTATAGACATACCTGTTGGCTGTTCTTGTGTTGGTTGTTGCAATTGTTGTTGTTGCTCTGTCATTGGTGTTTGACGTACAAAACCAGGTGGTACGTAAGTAACAGGTTTACCGTTAAACTCAGTAACCATTATTGTTTGATTTGTTTGTTGGTTTATGTACTGAACTTGTTGATAGCCTTCAGTAAAAGTTTCACCTGATCCTGGGACAGTAGTAACGAGTGTTTGAGGAACAGCACCTGCAGTACCTGCGTAACTTGTTTTATAAGATACCTGCCCAGGAACAGCAGATAGTCCTGCAGTCTGTACAGGTGTAGCAACAGTACCTGTTTGAGAGACAGAACCTGGCATTACGTATGGTGTAGCCTGTGGTGTTTGTGTTTGTGTTACAGGAGCAACCTGTTGCACAACAGTCTTTGGTGTGCTTGGTGTTATAGGAGCTACTTCACCAGGCTTTAACTGCAACACCTCTGTTGAGGGTGTAGTTTCTACAAAGTCAGGTCTGTCTACACTTGTATCTACAAAGGGTGTGCTTTGCAGACCAGGACCACCTCCTCCTGCACCTGGGCCATCAGTAAGGCTAGTGTCTGTTAAATTATCAACATTTAAAACATCGTCTGTAGAAGTAGTAGTAGTAGTAGTAGATGGAGCAGCCTTTGTATTTGCTATTTCATCAGCTAGTCTTTTTATTGTTATAACTTCATTACTAGTATTACCTGCACTTGAGCTTATTACAGTCCCATCAGACATAGTTAACGTAGAAGCTTTATCACCACCAAGACCTAAAAAACCTCCAGTTCCTCCAACAGCGTTTACATCTTCTTCTGTATACGTAATTTCTTCTCCTGCTTCAGCTTTTTGTAAACCCTCTTTAAAAGAGTCGAATGTCTTAGCTACTGCATTTTTATTACCACTTTTACTACTACCACCTTTTTGTGATGATATGACTGCTCTATTTCCATCAGCATCATACTTTTCAATAATGTTTCTACCGCTTTTATAGCGAGCAACATATTGTGTTCCATCAGCAGTAGTATAGCTGTCATATGTACTGTAACTCATATCTTATTCCCTTATTTACCCATTGTCATCCACACTGCACCTGCAATAAACGTCAGCAGTGCGACAGTGGCTAGTTTAACTACAGTAGACCAGACAGACTTACGTGTGTCTCTCCATGCCTCTAACAAACTTCTCATCTCTATAATATCTCTGGCAGCATCATCATCAAGTAACCCAATAGAACGCAGTGCTTCTTTAGCACCACGTCTAGCTGCGTTGTCTAGCATTTCCTCTAGATCGTCAGGGGTAAGTTTGATGTCACTCATTTTCTTTTATTCTCTAACTGTGGTGTGTTTGTCAAAGATGTTTTATCTATGATGTTAAAACCTCTACTGTTAGCAAAGTCACCTGGGCAGTGTGCAAATTTATCAGCTAACTTTCTAGCCACTGTACAGTGTGGTGATGCTCTGGAGCTTTACCATCTTTTATTAATTGTTCTCCCAGTTTAAGTACGCAAATACTTCTGCTTGGGCTTGTGCTGCAGGGATACCTAGATCAAATAAGTAGATCATGTTACCCTCGTCAATTATACCACCTCTAGGTCTAGCACTATTTATTGCCTGTTTCATACAGGTCATAATGTGATACTTGACTTCTTCTAACTCGTAGTCTGCTTCAGTAAGTTCTTCTTTACCTATCTTCTTCATCAGGTTGTCATACTGGTTCGTAAAGAAGTTTAGTTTACGTACTGCAGCTTCTACATATCCACGAGAGCTTTCTGCGTTTGCTTGCTTCTCGTTTATCTTTATCTCTAGCATCTCTCGTTCTAGATCATCATCTTCTTCAAGTAACTTACGTTCTAGTTTTTTTAACTTTACTTCTTCTTTTCTCATTTTAAAGTAAGCTTCTTTTAAAGCACTTTTAGTCTTTTCTATTTCTGCAAGACTGTGTTTAATAGAACGTATGGGTGTGATAGCAGTTACGTCTAGTGTTACTGACATCATTTGAGAGTGCGACTTATAAAAGTTGCTAGATGCTTGTGCTATAGCAGGTGCATGTTCCTGTATGTTTGCAAGCATAGACTTGTATTCAGGTTTAGATGTTGGTAGCTGAATATTAAAGTCTGCTGTTGCTACAGCGTTGGTTTGTTTCTTCTTTTTAGCCATAAAAAACTCCGTTTATTATTGTTTTTATTAGAGTGTAATTACAACATATTTATGTGTGTAAGGCAAGTGTTTACTTATGCAAGCCACCATGAGAATTACTGTTGCCACCTATCTCATAGTAGCTGTTAAATCACCAAAGTCTGAAGTGTTGCCTGTGATTGTTATATAACATATTGAATTTATTGAGTGAATTACTACAGTGACACCACCACAAATACTGCCTCCTCCTGAACAAGCTCCTACATTACGAACAGTGCCCTGTCTTAAATCACCAAAGTCTGTGGCATTTCCTGCACTAGCAATAGTAATGTAATCCATAATATTTTCTGGACTGCCTGAAGCGTTTCCACCACAATCAACACCTCTTGTTTCAGAAGAAAAGGAACAGCTTTGTCTCCTACTTCTAGTAGCATCCCCAAAGTCAGAAGAATTGCCTGTGCTTGCTATTGTATGGTATTCTATAGTCGTATTCATAAGCTGAATTACCGCCACCTTGTTAATTACCTCTGTTGAAGAGAAGTTGCAGAATGATAGTGAGACTTGCAATACTCAAATCTCCAAAATCTGTAGCATTACCAGTAGAAGCAATTGTTACATACCATACTGTCAGAGCAGCACCAGTACTTTGATATCCCCCCATAAATAAAGCTCTTGTGCTATTTCCACCTGGTGTAGCATATCCTGTTAGTCTTTGTAAATTGCCAAAATCAGTAGCATTACCTGCTGAAGAAGGATTTACATAATCAATTACATTACTAAAAGAATTTGCACTTTGATCATATCCTCCTCCAAATAATGCTCGTGTTTCGCTACTCTAAGCGGATCTTCCATATGCAGTAATAGTCATATCTCCAAAGTCTGTAGCATTTCCAGTTGTCTCAACATTAAACTTATCAATAACGTTTGTAGCACTACCACCTATTAGTCCTTGAGCAATCAAAGCAATAGCAGCCGTATCTTGAGGAGTAACACTATCACTTGCACTACTAGCACTACTTGTACCTGATGCATTAGTAGCAGTAACAGTAAACGTAACAGCATTTCCATTAGTAAGACTTGTTACTGTAAGTGGAGAGCTACTACCTGAAGCAGTTTGCCCACTAGAAGCAGTAGCAGTAAAAGACGAAACAGTTAATCCACCATTATCAGCATTGGCATTAAACGCTACAGCAACTTGAGCATTACCTCCTGTAACACCTGTAATAGTTGGAGCACCTGGAGGACTAGCAGGAACAGGCCAATCACCTGATGCTCTAAAAGCTCCTGCTTCCTCTAGCGTCCATATACCAGTAGCTGTACCGTAAGCACTAGAAGAGTTAGCTGTAGGTAGAGTAGGGTTTGTTTTTATGAGGTTGCCAAAGAAACGTGTTTTAGACATTAAGATAGCCCTCCATGACCATTGCTATTTGCACTGGGGTATCTAGAAGTGCTAGTTAAATCTCCAAAATCTAATGCGTTAGCTTGTATTATTATA
>UEXL01000181.1_pt1 | contig 29063 bp, 45 predicted proteins | sample 1796671 | NCBI WGS metagenome assembly UEXL01 (sample SAMEA4772471, study PRJEB27181) | metagenome | reverse complement strand
AGAACTCCTTGAACGTTTCGTACTCAGAGTGATCTAGTTTTTTCTCGTTAAGTTCGACAGAGCAGATGTAGTCAAGTTTATAAGATGCCTGATTAGAGTATGTAAACTTTCTGTATAACTCAATATAATCCAGAGTAGCAATCCCTGGAAGATCATAGGCAATCTGCTTTCGTCCTTTGATGTAGATTTCCCGTCTAGAAATAAGACGCCACGGGCTAAGAAAACGAGTATACCTATCACCAAGTATCCTATCAATGCGCCCAGCAATATAGGGAATATCAAAAAGCTGAACATTCCAACCAGTAATAACGTCGGGGTAATTTTCGATCCAATATTCTAGGAACGCTTGAAGCATTCCACTCTCAGTTCTAAAGTGTAAGTAATCAACCTGAGGATCTTTATTATCAAAAGGTCTAGCACCAAACACAATGATGCGACCAGTATGAGAGTCCTTCAATGAGATAGCAAGAATTTCTTGGTCCGCAGTTTCAATATCTGGGAACCCATTCTCTGCAGCAGTTTCAATATCAACGTTGAACACACGGATCTGTTTAGGATCGAACTTAACTTGATCCGCTGGATATTCTTCAGCAATGTACTGATACAAATACCGTGTGTTTCCATACACTTCCATGTTGGTTACATCACGGTATCTTTGGATAGTCTCCTTTGCATCAGAGATGGTCCCTTGTTTCATAGGTTCCACACACTGCCCCTCTAGTGTCTTCCACTTAGAGAAATTAGAAGTGGGCAAGAACAGTGTAGGGTTGAACTTAACCTTTTCACTGAAAGCTTGCCCACCTTCATATCCACGAACTAGCAGGTTGTTTCCTGCTTGTTCAACGTTTGTGTAAAACTTCATTCAGTCAAATACTCTTTAGAAACTTCTTCTGAAGCGTTAACCATTACAATTATATCAGATGAACGGAGCGCAACCTCAGTATCGTCAGAAAACTTAGGCCACTTCTCCCCGTCAACCGTCACAGGGTTGATGAGAATGCAGTCTGGTTCTCCCAGAACAACATCTCCAACCGCTTCTACCTCGGCAATAATCCAAGGTTCACTTTGAATCTTCAGTAGTTTTTTCATCTTTTAGAGAGTCTGGTGTGCTGTCGTTTGCGTCTATTGTAAGACGATTAGTGTACGCTTCAACAATTGCTGCTTTAGGTTCACTAATATTAGTGACTAAATCAAACGCAATTTGAAACATTGCTTCATCCGTGAAAGGATTCCACTTGCTCATACGTAGATTATAACCGTCATCAGTCAGACTGTCGATTTCAAGTACATACGGTTTAGCAAACGAAAGACAAATTGGTGGTTTGCCTTCGTCTTTAGCTTCCTCACTTTCCCATACGTTAGCAAGATCAGTGATGATCAGTTGCCCCGTATACTTCATATTAACGACTTGAATCGTCATAGATAATTCTCTCCAAAGGTTCGTCGGGTATTAGTTCGTCAAGATAGTTTTCCACATAGAACTGTTCCTTATAAATTTGTTCAATGTCCTGACGCGGGTCGCTCACACTTACAACTCGATCCATGTTTAACTTAAAAAACTGGTTCTTTGCAAATGGATTCCAGGGCGAAAATTGAACATTGAACTGTAACTCATTGGTTTGTTTACCAATGGTCGAAGGAACAGTTCTAGTCATGGAAATGATTTGAGGATGGATGATTGCATAACCAACCACTTTTTTAAAAGTAGAAGTAACTTCATAGAAGTCACCTATCACTCTCACCCCATCCGAGAGCACACAAATTTTGATGCTCATGGTCTATCCTCAACCCACATTTCATTATATACCAAAAAAGCGAAGCTTGCAAGCCTCGCTGGAAGGGAATTATGCTGCGTCTCCAAACCAGAGTTTTCTCCTCTCTTTCTCAGGCAGTTCTTTCTTCAGATCAACGATGAGTAATCCGTCAGTAAATTCGACGTTCTCAACTACTACATCAGATCCCAACTGCCAGTTCTTAGAAAAGGTTCTGTATGAGATGCCTTGGTGAGCGTATGCTCTTTCTTTATCTCTAGGTGCTTTGTTTGCAGAAACACTTAAGACATTTCGTTCTGTCTCCACTCGGATATCTTCGCTTGAAAATCCAGCAAGAGCGATTTCCAAAGTGGTTCTACCATCACGTCCGTTAACAACATTGTACGGTGGATAGTTTGTTCCAGCTCCTGCAAGAGCTTCAAGTCTGCTGAATGTTTCATCGAACCCTAAAGAAAATGGCGAATAGATATTAAAATCTACCATGATTGTCCTCCTAAAAGCGACATATGTTTACTGTGACCCGTTAGGCATCACACTATTATTTAATATACTAGCATAAAAAAAGGAGGGTGTTGCAAACCCTCCTCTATGATTACGGTTTCCTAGACTTTCTTCTTTCCAATATTGTATTTGGATTCTAAAATCCACTCACCTTTTTCTTTAAATGAAATAACTTTAATTTGATTGAGTGGTGCTAACTCACCAATACCATCTGGTTCAACAATATTCAATAGACCCCAGTCGCATAACAACTGTGAAATTCTGTTCCTACGTTGAACATCATTCTCAGTAATGTTTGCACTCTTGCCGTCCAAAGCAAATAGTTCTTTAAAATGAACAATATAATACTTACCCTGCTTGTGTAGAATATGACAGGACTGATAGATTTTTCTTTCTTTACGTGATGCGACTCCAATTCTTGTTAGAGTCTCACGTACTTTTAGGAAGTCATCAGGTTCTTTTAGAACCACTTCAATCATATCAGATTGCTTCCACTGGACGACAGTATCTACACTCATCTCATTCCACCTTTATCTAATAATTTACGTATGGTTTCTAAGTCGTCTAGTGATAGAATCCTGATGATGGTTTCAAGTGCCTTGGTATAACTATAACCAAAGTATTCTTTTACATCATCAAGGTAATCAACTGACTGTTTCTTAAAGAAAGAATTCTTACGAAATCTTGGTCGTAAACTATTTATATAAAAGTCATATTGCAAACGCCTGTCCAGATGCCAGTTCTTGTTCATTTCATTGACGAACAAGATAGCATCTGTATGATTAGACAATGCTTTATTAACGATCCAGGTGTTATATTTCTTTTCTAAAGATGGATCTTCATCCATCATATTCTTTTTTGTCTGGTTGATACTTGTTAGCATGTCCCAGATTGCATTCTCTCTTACTTTACTCATATAAATTATCTATTCAAAAACAGGCATGATACGTCTTCTTATTTTCTTGAGTTGTTCTGGATCGTTTCCATAATGACCAAGATTCATGTGAAGACAATCAGTAAATCTCAAGTCCTCACGTTCTGCATCATAAGTAAAATAATCACAGAACTCAATTATTTCCTGAGGGACTTCTATCTGCCTATAGTCATGTTCAATAAACATAGTCAAATCCAGTCAGGTTTACGGTTGGGAAGACGAATATAATTATCGCACACCCATGGTTTAGATGCAATATACATCTTGTATGCTTCGATGGTAGTGATACTATCATCAAACTTAAACTCTTCAGGCATTGCGCGAACGAAAGGAGTGTGACCATTCCATTTCACATAAGGAACGATCTCGTCAGCAGCAAGTAGAGTCCTAAAGCAAGTATGGATTTTTCCATACCGAGTAAAATACTCTTCACATAATGCAATACCATGCGATAGCAACCATCTAGAGTTCGCTACAGTCTCGTTTGCCCATATAGTGCAGGGGTGATTACGAAACGCTCCCTTCTCTGTAGCATAGGGTGTGCCGTCTTTCTTAGGCAGTGTGCCGTAACCATGTCCCCACTTGTTTGAGGCAACTATAGAGAGCATCTGACAGGTCTCTAGAGGCATCTTGACGATGTGCTTGTCTGGTAGAACCTCGGCAGATTTATAAGGAGACTCGTCAGTAACAAAGATGTTCATTTAAATACAGCAGTTACACCAACTACTCTAGCATTAGGGTTACGTGCGAGAGCAACTTGCTTAGCTTCTTGATAGTCGCGAGCAATCACCTGCTCCTTAAAGACGGTGCCTGCAACGAATAGAGTGACTTCACACTTCATAATTAAAAAGGACGAGTTCCTTACGTGACGCTTGATCTGTATTATAGCACCCCACGCTCCTCATGGTGTAGGTGTGTGCAAATTCAGCAGCTGTCCACTCCTTAAAACGATCACGGATCAGTTGTGACGAATTGTATGATACAAGTTGACGACCGACAAACCGATCACAAACAGTAGCAAACCCGTCATGGTCGAAACCTTTTGTGCATCGATCCTTTATTTCCATACAGGTTTGATTTGATTTCATATGGAGGATCTAGATAAGTTACAATAGATTTATCGTCAGTCAATAGTTCCTGATAGCGAAGATTAGTAATCTTCCACTTAGAAATCATTCCTGAATATTCAGGGAGTTTATCAATGCCTCGCATCGAGAAATTGCTATCTGACGCTTGCTTGCTGAAGGAACTGGACTCAGTGAGACCAGAGAAAGAGCACTTATTAACAATGTAAAAACTAATAGCACGAGATAGGTTGGATGTTGAATCATCGTTTAGTTTCTCCTTAGCGTCTAGAAATAATAGTTTTGCTGATACTGGTTCTGGGTGACGATACTTGAGTTGCACAAGTTGATCACGCATCTCTCTACCATTCTCCTGGGAGTTCTCTCCAAAAGTTATAGAGTGGTTCGTACAGATCATTCACCCAGATATCTAGGTTTGGATAACGTTTACCAATCTCAATAGCAACAGAACCACCACCCAAGAATGGTTCACGATACTCCGTTGCCTGGGAAAGGTCTGGGAGGAATCGGAATAGGTTTGCCAGCGCCCTGCTTTTGCCCCCTGGATAGCGAAGGGGTGTCTTCAGAGATTTCAAAGTTTGGGGCATTGTACTTTAGGTATTCAAAAAACGTCATTTTTAATTCCTTCTCAGTCATGCCGCAGTGTTTCGCTGCAGCAGGTAGATTCATTGTAGCATAGAAAAGACCCTCATGTGCTTCTCGCACATTTTGTGGGGTAGTTTTATTTACTTGCATTAGACTTCCACTCAACTCCATCCAACATAATCTCAGTAAGGCAAGCAAGAGTATTGATCTCCTGGTCTGCAACAAATTGAATTTGATACTGATACTTTGCAATGATCAGTACACAGTTAGGGATACTAGCATTACTAGCATGTTGGTAAAGAACATCATAGATCTTTCTCATGACCATATAAGGATCATGATCCATGTTCTGACTAACCCAGTTCTTAACTGTAGAATAGTTACGATCTTTCATCGCTCTAATCAGATCATCAATGTTAATGTCTGCAATGTCTACAAGAATACCAGCAGAGATCTCACCCGAAGATGAAAACCGTTGTGCTTCATTCAGAAGACGACGCCAGTCAGGATAGTACCTCGTAATAAGTTTAGCGATAACCTTATCTTCATACTTGATTTCCTCTTTGTTAAGGATATCACGAATGCGATAGAAGAACTGCTCCTGCAGTTTCTCTTTGTGAGAAGGTTTGATCGTAAAGTCAACAACAGTACAACGTGACTTGATAGGATCAATCAGTTTGTTGATGAAGTTACAAGTAAAGATAAACCTACAGTTAGAGTGATACTTCTCGATGGACGCTCGAAGAATCATCTGAACATCATAGGTCATGTTGTCTGCCTCATCTAGAATGACCACCTTATGGGCAGCACCAGAAGTTAGCGAGATGCTAGTAGCAAACTGCTTAACCTTGTTTCGGATGGTGTCGATAGACCGACCCTCATCAGACCCGTTTATAAGCAGGTAGGAAGCGCCTAACTGATCACAGAGGGCACGAGCAACCGTGGTCTTTCCAACGCCTGCAGGACCGCTTAGAAGCAGGTTAGGGATCTCTCCTCCCTGGTCAAGAAAACCCTGAAAGGATGTCTTAGATCCTTCAGGGGAGAATGCACTCATCAATTTTGCTTGGGCGGTATTTCTCCACCCACAGAAAGGCTCTGCTCATTTAGGTTCCAATGCGATGTAATACTTCAATTGCAAATCTGATGAACTACCAGATCCAATAACTGTCCACTCACTTAGCAAGTGCTCAGAAACTTTAACACTATAATCATAGTTTCTAGCAACACGCAAGTTCTCAGTATTCAAAGTCAAATCAAAATCTCCTGTAGATTCTCCACTAGGAAAATCCATATGCAATGTATTACTAGTTGCATTCTCAGTATCAACACCATGTACGGTAACTTTACCATCACGAGATCTGAACAAAACCTCAGGAAGATTGAACTTAGTGAGAGCATCACGCAAGTTCTTTAGATCATGTTGATTGATAGTGAATGCAATACTTGATCCAGGAAACTTCACTTCCTTCTCAGGTGCAACCTTCAAAGTAATCTGAGGATCACTGAAGTAATACCTAATAGAAAGATTACCACCCTTGATAGTCACATAATCATCATTATCAAAGTGCAATGTGGGAAGAGAACTATCTCGCGCACAAATACCAATTGCAGAAATGAACTCAGAGAGATCATAGATAGCAAAATCTTGAGGAATGTATTCATCGAGTACATACTCACCAAGAATATTTTCTGCGTTAGCAATTGTACGAATGAGATTCCCCTTCTTGAAAACAATTGAAGAATTAATGGTTGAGAAGTTTACCAGAATCTGGTAAGCCTCCTCAGAAATAGTAAGTGTTTTCATAGCAATAGGGGTCATGGTCATCGGTTAGGGTACTCCTCAGTAACTTGAGATTTATCAGAAAAATGTAGCAGTAGCAAACCGTAGTGAAGGATCTTCACAATATCACGGCGAGCAGTTCCTTTCCGATCATACCGAGAGGCATACTTGAGGATGTTGCATCTACAGAATGCCTCAGCATCTCCACATGCTTCAATCAAATCTAGCGTTTGAATTTGGTCGTTACCAGCAGAATAGTGTTGTCCGTAAGTTCCAGTAATGTAATCACTCAGCTCTTTTAGAAGAGCTTCTTCATTGTATTTCAAAGCCATTCAGCGTTCGTAAATATATTCAATATTATCATGGTAGCACTTAAAAACGTTTCCGTCAATTGATTGGACATAAATTTCCATACCTTCGCCACCAAGGATTTTAGCAGTGCGGGCTTGGGTGCCTCGCAGTGCTACAATCCTACCCATCATGTTCTGAATATGTTTATACATCTTCGGACTCCTCCTCGTTCATGTCTACACCAGCATCAATCTTATCATAGAGTTCGATGAACGACTGCTTAGTCTCGTCATCAAAACGATTGACGCAAACTTTGATTGCTTTCATACGATCATCCCAGATAGCATATGCTCTCTCATGATGTGTACGAGACGGCGAGTAGAGATTACCTCATCAACACCACCATCACGGAAAGTTCGACGGATAATGTCTGCCCAGTTAGCAAGATTATTACAGAACTCTTCATCATGCTTGCCGACAGAAGCAGCAATACGTAGCAAAATCTTAGTCTCAGTAGCAGGGGTAGGATACTCCTGCTCAAAGGTCAAGGCAAAACGCTCAAGGAAGGCTTCGTTGAGAACGTTAGTTCCAATAAAGCGACCGTCATCGCTGCCTTTACCTTTAGTATTTGCAGTTGCAATAACATTGAATCCAGATTTAGGGTTTACATAACGACCAGTCTTTTTCAGAAAGACACCCTTACCTTCAAGGATGGACTGGAGACAAAGGATTTTGTTGGAAGCAAGGTCAACTTCATCTAGAAGAAGTACAGCTCCGCGTTCCAAAGCTTCGACGACAGGACCATTATGCCAAACAGTTTCGCCATTAACAAGACGGAACCCACCAATAAGATCATCCTCGTCAGTTTCAATGGTAATGTTCACACGAATGAGTTCTCTATTTAGAGAAGCACATGCTTGTTCTACACTGAAAGTCTTGCCGTTACCTGAAAGACCAGTGATAAAAGTAGGATAGAAGATACGAGATTGAAGAATCTTCCTGATGTCGCTGAAGTTTCCGAAGGGAACATAATTAGAATCTTTAGATGGAATAAGGTTTTGTTCAATAGCAGGCATTGCAGCAGGAGCAGCAAGATTCTGCTCAAGGCGTTCTTGCACAGTCAAATTCCACTTACCAATACCTTGCTTGTAATTAGCAAGACGCTTCTTAACAGTAGCGAGAGAGCAGTTGAAGTGCTCAGATGCTTCAAACAGTTGCTTCGTATTTACCTCAGTACCGCAGTTGTCGGCAAGGTAAGAAACAAGATCTTCAGTTGAAACGGGAACGGGAGCGAAAGGCATGTATCTGTGTTGTGTATGAATGTAGTATAGAGTGTGGTGGGATCGCTAGCAACCCCATGTGGACAGTTTGTTAAGCGACATACTCAATAAAAGAACTGAGTAGTTTCTTGTTTGTGGACTTACTACCAAGCATCTTCTTAAATGCACGAGAGATTTCTCCCTTCTTAGCACCAGTCTCAACTTTAAATTCAGTCTCTTCACTCAAAGAGTTATTAGAGATAGCGTATAAAGCATTATATGCTTTAGGTGAAGGAATGACTGCAGACTTTTCTTTCCTCCATTGTTTCTGAACCTGAGAGTATCCTTCAAAGGATGCATAACGACCGACAAAATTCTGCAGTTGATTACCAGCAAGAACACGGAAACCAATAACGTTTACACCAGGGTTACGATCACGTACTTGCTGAATGAAGATGTTAGTTACGTTATCATAATCAAATGAGTTGTAGATACGACCAGTCTGACGATCACGAAGAATCTGATACCAATCAATACGACGTGGAGCAACTTTATACTCCTCTTTATAATCAATATAAATCTCATGACCATATGCAACAGCTTGTGCTTCACCATCGGATAAGATACAGACATTTACTTTCTGCAAATCGTTCTGTTTTTTGAACTCAGGGATAATATAATTAAGCATCACAACCGCTTCATTCAAAGGAGTTCCAGATAATCCAACACCAAAAGTGGAATTGTATCCAACATGATATCTGAAAACAGCTGCTTCACGGAAAAGATTCTTACACTGACGCTCATAATTACTAGCATTAGAACGAGAAGAAACAAAGTTCATCAAGTGGAAGTGAGTGGGATCAATGTGTACAATGTTCTTCTCAACACCAGTACGCTCATAAGACATATCAGGACCAGGATTCTCATCCATTGCTCGCTTAGCAGCGTACCACTCATTAGTGAATGCATAGACTTCAAAAGGGATTTGAACTTTCTTGCAGAATGCAGTTAGGTTCAAAACTTGCTTGACAGTTGCAAGAATTTCATTCGCCATAGAACCAGACCAGTCAAGCAGGAATAACAAACCATGATTCTTACCATCAGGAAGAACAGTTACTTTTTTAAAGAGGTCTTCGTTATAACGATAAGTGTGTAACTTTGAAGTATCAAGCACACCAGTCTTAGATTGACCAGCACGAGCATAAGCGTCAGCAGACTTACGGCATTCAAATTCTTTAACAAGATAACTTACTTCTTTATGAGATTGCTTACGAAACTCACGGTATTGACTATCAACAAACTCATACCTCTCAGACTCTTGTGCCTGAGAATCAATCCAGTTATGAAGTACAGTCCAATCAACAATATGATTATCTAGGTCAACTTCGTTAGGAATCTCAATATAGATAGGATTTCTTCCTGGAATACGTGAAGACAAATCTTCAGTTGCTTCATCAAAAGCACGTTGAGTCTTTGAGGTGTTACCACCTCCACTCATATTATCAATATCATCAGTTTCTTCTTCCTCCTCTACCTCTCCTTCATCCTGAGTAGGAGCATTGTGGGATTGAGGTTTAGGCATGTCTCCACCCTGCTCACCTTCACTTTGCTGTTGTTGCTCAGATGGTTCAGCATCAGTATTCTCATTTTCACGTCGAGCTGCTTCCTCAAGCATCTCCTCATGAGTCATAGGAGTTTCAACTTTATTACTGAACTGATGCACATCAATAGCGATCTGTAGCACTTCTTCAAAAGTTTCTGCAAGATCAGTACGGGCAACAAACAACTTCTCTTCAATAGAGAAAGGAATCATTGCACTAGCACCAATCTTAAAGTGAAGATTGATACGGTCGATCAGACTAAACTTACTGATATCTTCATCAAGAATAGCAAAAAAGTCTTTATCATTTAGTTCCTTGTAACCACCATTAAAAGACTTACGAAGACCAGGGAACTTGCGCTTCATCAGTTTCTCAATGCGAGCATCCTCAATGACGTTCACATAATCCTTAGGGCAATTAGCAACATCTCTCCAATCTTCGTTAGGGGTGAACAGAGCATGTCCTACCTCATGACCTACCAGCATATCGTATACAGTACCAGAAGCGTGATTCCACAAAGGAAGCGTAAGCACACGGCGATCCACATCAAAGGATGCTGTAGAGGTTTTACGGTGCTCTACAATCAGGTTCTCGGTAGCAAGGAGACGAGCGAGATTGCCTTTGATTTCTTGAGTATGCATGTCGTGTTTTTTGTTATGCATCTATGATACACAAAGATCCGACTAGGTGAACCCCAGTCGGACCAGTTTCTAAAGCGTCACATTGCCTGCTAAACTAATTCTAGTTTTATCAGTCGAATAATATGGATGCACTCCGTGATAGATCCTTGCTGGGAATAATATCATATGTCCATTAGACCGATAATCAATTTCAATATTCTGAATGTATGTATGTCCAGAATGTGTAGGATGCACAAAGTAGAAGCATCCTGGGTATGGTTGGTTAGACATTGCAACCCTATAATCTTTTCGTTCTTCTTCTAACACATATGGAATATCATGAAAAAGAACCCAACTATAAACACCTTGATGATTGTGTGGTGGGTTGTACATGTACTTCTCAGTAACATTAACCCACGGAACATCTACAGTATATGAGTCAAAATTATATCTAGGTCTAATTGATTTCTGAACTTCTTGTTCATATTCATCCGTCAACTCTTTATGTGTAATTTTATAAGAGTTTACTAGTTCTGTAACTATAGGAGAAAGAAGATCTAGTGCGTTTGGTAACATCCAGTTATCTGTTTGCACACCAGAAAGTCTCATCTTCTTCTGTCTATCTGCTGTCCAGATTAAGTCATCAACTTCCTTTCTTGTCTCTGGTGATAGTTCTGTATGTACATAACCAGATGAGAAGAATGGAGTGAAATCAATATTCATGGAGAGTGCTGTAGTTCTTTGGTTTCTCTACAATGATTGTTCTCTCAAACTTATCGTTCATAGACTCCTTATGGGAGATCACGAATATGTTAGTTCGATCATCAAAGTTTCTTAGGATCCAACCTAACTCAGAACTACCCGATTGGTCAAGTGATCCATCAAAAATCTCGTCAAGAATCAACAGGTTAGTATCCACAGAATTCTTAAGCTTAGCGATAGAACGCCAAGTAAGCAACAGAGCGATATCAATACGAGCTTTCTCTCCTTCACTAAAACTTTCATAGGAAAAAACATCACGGTATCTAGATTTGATAGTCTCTTCAAAGTTCTCATCGAGAGTAAAGTTTACATAAAACTCCATGCTCTGAAGATAGTGACTGATCATCTTATTCATTGTAGGAAGATAAGTCTTGATAATCCTAGTCTTAATACCACTGTCTTTCAACAACTTCGATGCAACACTTAATGTATCTTTGTCTTTTCGATACTCATCTACTTGAACCGCCAAGTCTTTCTTTTCCTCTACAAGAGACTTTAGTTTTGAATACTCTGCTTTCGCATCAGCATTGTCTTTGCTCAGATCATCAATCTCTGCATTGATATCATTGATGGTCTTTCTGATAGAAGTAATCTCGTAGTTAGTTTGATTTACTTTAACATTGAGTTCGTTAACTTCAGAAGACATCTCAGTAAATTTATTAAACCTAACTTCTTCTTCTCCTATAGCAGAGAGGATATCATTGTATCCTACAAGCATTTCATCAACCTTAGTCTTTCCAGACTCCAACTTTTCATCACGAAATTCTTCTGATAAGTCCTGAGTACATGTAGGACACACATGATTGTTCTCAAAAAACTGATGTTCTTTCTTGCATGTGTTTAATTTATGTGTTAACTTAATCAAGTATGTGTTCAACTTACCAAGTTTTTGACTAGACGCTTGATAGTCTCGCATATCTTTATTAAGACTTTCGATTTGTTGTGTTAAGTTCGCAATAATTGTACTGTTATCTGCTTCTTTTTGTTGGTAAGTAACAATCTTTGATTTCTTCCTACCAATTTCTTCCTTATCTCTCTTCTCTAGGTTCATCATATGTTCCTTTTGAAGAGCAATCTTATTCTTAACTACCTCTAACGAGTAATCAGTTTCTCTAAGTTCTTCGCTGTTGATCTTGACTTTACCTTTCAAGTTATCATTCATCGCAGAGAAGATCTGAATGTCTAGGATGTCTTCAATGATCTCCCTTCGTTGCCCCAAAGGCATCCGCATGAAAGGAACAAATGTAGACGCACCCAAGATAACAACTTGAGTAAATGATTTGAAGTTCATCTTCAAAACATTCTGTTCAAAATTCTTTTGTTGATCTACGAGAGAAGATTCTTGATTCCACAACTGTCCATTTACAGTGATCTCAAATTTGTTAGGTTTGATACCACGCAACACATGATACTCGTTCCTACCAATAGTAAACTCAACCTCAACAACAGTATCCTTTTCATTGATACTATTAACCAAAGATCCTTTACTAATCTTTCTAAAAGGTTTTCCAAACAAAGAAAAAGTAAGGGCATCCAAGATGGTGCTCTTACCTGCTCCGTTGGTTCCAACGATTAGATTTGTTTTTGCACTAGTCAAGTTCACTTCTGAGAAGGTATTACCCGTGCTCAAGAAATTTTTCCAACGAACTTTTTTAAACGTAATCATATAACACGAGGTGGGATTATCAAATCGTCTTTAGAGAACACAACATAAGCATGTCCTTGTGACTCACATGCAGTAATTATAGCATCTCCGTCTATCTCTACAACATCCAATTCAGGAGCCATAGGATCTTCCAATTCATCTATCAAATATGCGTAGCGCTCAGCATCTTCTTCTTGCTCAAACATAGGAACAACCTGATTGTCCTGTATATTTGTTAAAGAAAAAACGGATTCAGGTTTACCAGTTAAAGTAAGAATATACATTCGTCATGTTACCTCACATGATTCTATGTATAGGGTCTGCATCAATTTCTTAAGTTCTGATTTGTCTACTGCTACGTCAACTTCATCGATGTATTCATTGAGCAAAGTTAGAGTATCCTTCACATCAATGTCTGCATCTTCATCGATATCGGTATCAACTAGAGTCTCCATAATCTTAATATCATGAACACCTTCTCTATACAGTCTATCGACAAAAGAATCAAACTCAGAATACTTTCTCTTTTCTTCAACTATGATCTTGATGAAGCAATCTTTATAAGGACTTACATCTACATTGTAGTAATCGTTCTCATTATCATTATAGTAAATTTTATGAAAGATCTCGTATGGATTCTTGTACCATTTTAGTTTGTCGGTTTCTGTATCGTAGATGTGAAAACCGCGAGCATCTTTGTAATCGTTCCAGTAGATCTGATATGGATTACCAAGATACTGGATGTTACCATGTTTTGATTTGTGGTGATAATGACCAGACCATACACGCCTGAATCTGTGGAATAGATTTCTATCCATACCATGATCCATAACTAGACCAGGAGTCATTTCAAACCCAGAAAGTTCTAAGTGACCACAACAAATATCTGCCTGACTTTTTTCCAGCAATGCAAATACAGAATCCTGATTTTCTTTATTGATCCAAGGCAGCATCAGAAATACTTTACTACCCATCTTAATTTCCTTCGCTTCAGTATAGACATTGATATTGTCGTACTGATCTAAAAGAAGTTCTGGTGAGTTGATCTTATTTGTGTTCTTGTAATACGTACAGTGATTACCAAGAATCATATGTACTTCATAATCTTTCAGTCGCTTGAAATAATTTTCATTGATGCGATTGAAGTTACTAAAATCAATTGTCTTTCTATTATCAAAAGTATCACCAAGATCAAAGACAACCTTAACTTCTTCTTTCTCTAGTGTAGGGAAGAATACATTGTCGTAGAATTTTTGAAAATACTCCCAGAAAGCAAGATTGCCCTTACGGGCATCAAGATGTTGATCTGTAATTAAAGCGATCTTCATAGCTTACCACTCACTGTCCCATCGTATCTTGCTGAGTATCTACAGTTAGCCCAGTTAGTAGCGACACCTTCCAAGTGGAATGGCGTTCCGACCACGACAGATTCCCTCGTACCGCCTGTGACGATGCTCTCGCCATCCTCACCAAAGCTAGACCACGTTCCAAACCGTCTCTTCTCAATGCGGAATTTTCCATAGGGTGTTTCATACCACTCATGCTCTTCGGGTTTGCTCATGTTCTTGCGTTTTATTATAGATTATGATTCTGCTGTTCTCAATAGTAAATTCTAACACGTCATCCCACTTCCACATTAACTCTTCGTATAAAGTATTGAGGCGTCTCATGTCCTCCCACAAAGCATTTTCATCGGGCATCAACGGTTCATCCTAATTTCAATGTTTTCTTTAATACTATTCATATCAGACATACCAGCAGTACCACCACTATCGTCAATTTGCATAACAGTAGATGCATCGGAATGATCTAGGATCTTCTGCTTAATCTCCAGTTGTTTCTTTTCTTTCTGGATACGGCGTAGGAAGGCGTAGTAAATAATCTGAGTAAAGTATGCAAAAGGGTTACTAGATTTCTCAGGATCAAAGTTGTCGATGTACTGCAGACAGTTCTCGATACCGTCACAGATCATGTCTTCCCTAAAAGGATAGTTGACGAAGTTTGGTTTATACGAGAGGTGAGTAGCAATCTTTAGGAAGCAATCTCCTACGTAGTTACTGACTCTTGGTTTTGGTTTACTATGTTCTTTGGCGTAAATCACCCTTTCCCTATAGGAAGTCATTGCTTCCAGTAGTTCTTTGTTGTTCACATAATATTCTGTGTTTTTACGCCTGACCATAGATTTCCTTTTGCATGTTCTTATCTTATCACAAAACCGCAACACTTGCAATAGGGGCTTGACGAAACCTCAAAATACCAGTACAATAACCTTGTGAAGGTTCAAAGGAGTGAGATAGCTTAGCTACCCTTAAAGATCTTCTCTAGTATTTTTCTTGTTTGATCTACTGATCCAACATATCCAGGTAAGATTTTATCTGGATCAACATTACGTTCTAACTGTTGTTTTAATGATGCCTTTGCTCTCTTCTCATCAGATAAACATTTCAGATAAAATTTCTCAACCTTATCATCACACTCTATCATGGTAAGAACATGTTCTCTTGGTAGTAGAAACATATCATCAAACGTAGAATGGATCCATTCGGTTAAAGTAAATCCATCTATGTTGTGTTTGTTCTTTCTTCTAATTACATGTTCAACTAACATTGGTTCATGTATTAGACATGTATCTTCTTCAGTCAGGTAAGATAATCTACAAACGATCTCTTCACCTGATATCAGTTTTACAGTTGCATAAAATTCTTCTTCCATACGTTCTTATCGTAGGTTTACTTTGATAACTTCATACTTAAAATTCTCGGATTGATAGATGTTGACTCTCTCATTTAAATGTTTGAGAGTATAATTTTGCCCACCGATGTCGTCAGCGATATCGTATAAAGTTGCTATGTCTTTACCTTCACCTTTACGTAAAACTCTTCCTATCGATTGCAAGTTTCTAACACGAGACTTACTAGGTGAAGCAAAGATAATATTGTGTAATCGTTTGATGTTAATACCAGTGGAGAAAGTTCCATATGAAGCAACTATAACTGCATTGTTTTCAATTTCAGTTAGTTGTCTTACCTCTTCTCTGTCCTCAACATCTGTTCCACCATGAACAAAGAAAACTTTTCTCTGATCATCTACGGTACTATTTATCAAATCATGCAACGGTTCGCCATGTTTTTCGATATAATTGAAGAGTACCAGGGTATTGCCTTCAATGTCCGCTACTAGATTCTTGATTAAATTATTCCTTCCACGATGCTGCACAAGGTAATCAATTTCTTCTTGATATGATTCAAAGTATTGCGGAGCATGATTACAAAGCAGAACCTTGATCCTAAATTTACTTAGGAACCCAGACTTTATTAAGTCGTCAGTTTTGGTAACTTGCTTACAGGATCCAAACAATCCTTCCAGCACCCACTTGTGTGTCTTGCTACCGTCAAGTGTACCAGTGAATCCAAATCTGTATTTTGCATTATGAAGCTTAGTCATAATGCCCGTCAATGACTTAGACTTAAAGAGGTGAGCCTCATCACCAATCACACAGTCGATATCATCAAAGTATCTTTTCGGAAACTTGTAGATAGACTGCCATGTTGAGATGATTACTTCTTTATCTGTATTCTTATCTTTTCCACTATAAATTTTATGCACATGAGCATCAGCATCCCATCCGTATTCTTTGAAATCGTTGACCATCTGTTCTACCAAGGAAGTCGTAGGTACGATGATCAGCGTTTTCTTGTTGGTAGCGCAATAGTATCTGACGAGGGAATAGATCATCAAACTCTTTCCGCTGCCCGTAGGAGAAAGAAGTAGTTTGCGATTGTTCCTCAGCGCCTCGTAGACCGCCTTGTACTGGTATTCACGGGGTGGGACGTTACTTATCTTATCCATGAACACTTTGACCCCTTCTAGGGACACAAAGTCGTTAGTCTCGAAGACTTGACCATACCAGTCGTTCTGCTCATATGCTACAGTGTATGCTCGTTCATACGCCCATTCAAATAAATGCTCTAGCAGACCTCCATATAACTCACCTGTCCCAGGCGAATACAAGCGGATCATTCCATCCCAGTATTTGTATCTGGGATTTCTTTTTAGGAATTTTGCTTCTGGTACTTCAAATGAAAAATAATCAGATAACTCATGGTGAATATGAGGTGCGCCTGCGATAGTGACGTATACCTCATTCTTCTTTTTTGATTACAATGTCGGTCATTAGTCACTGCCGTTTATAAATTTCTCCCACTGAATAGCAGAGTTAATCTGAAATCCACGATTGGAGATTTGTTTCATTACTTGGTCTATAAAGTAAAGCATCTGGTCAATGTATTTGACCTTTGCTTCCATGTTGATAATATCATCATCAGACTCAAGATATACTTTCATCTTCTCTGATGTTTTGATGCTGTTGCCGAATGGTTTTTCTGCATAGGTTTTGGCGTCAGCTTCTCCGCCGTAGTATTCCCTTTTCTTCCTCACAAGTTGTCTTGCCTGAAACTCTAGTGAGGTTTTAATCTCTGTTAAATCAGTGTAGTGATTTAAATATTTGTTGTGTTGGAAAGGGATCTGTAGAGCTAACTGTCCGAGATCTGTGGTATATTGTTTGTTCTTAAATTGAAAGTCTACCTCAGAGTCGTCTGCCCAATCAGCACGGATTTTTTCAAAACGATTACGAAGGGTATCAAAGTTCATTTAGATTGGTGTCGGTGATCATATAGTTATGATACTTGAAAACAACGTTAGCTGTAAAGTATTCTTGGTCGGTCAAGGTAGCATCAAATGGAATAGATGTTAGTGAGATAGGAAACAAGTTCCTAAACACTGCCGCTGTTTTTGATGTTAAAGTTAGAAGTAGTAATCAGTAACCGACCGTCACTGTACTCAGGTTCTGATGGTACAACAGTGGAGTCTCCACCATCATTACCATTTCTCCTGATCCACTTCTGGATTGAGTTGAAATTTGATAGGTCCTCATCAATAATAAACTGCACAGAAAAATCCCCAAAGGTTACTCCTCCACCAGGAACGATGGGTACAGAGCGAAACCTTGTAGGGACTTCGGTTACAGGCATACTGATTTCTGGTATGTTTGCACCTTGACAGAAAAATTCTACGCCATCAAACAAATCGAGTTCTAGTTTGAACCCAAGTGGAGACAGGTAGTTTCTGTTCTTTAGTTGTGCTTTGTACCAGTCGGCAGACATATCAACTTCCCAAGCTGTAACTATTTAGTTAGTCACATTTCATGGAATTTGTGATCTAAGACTACCCTGTATAAACCATGTTTCATGGACCACAGGTGTTCTTGTTCCTCTGCTGGTCTAGCAGGTGATCCTTCCCAATTCTCCAATCTTTTACAAACACAATGATAAAGTAGATTTATATCTTCTGGGTTTAACTCCAGTTGATATACTATCGTACCGTCGTCTTCTTGATTCATGGATTCCCTCGGATCAATTCCTAACTCATTAAGGTATTTAGTCCACCAGTCTGGATCCTTTCTTTTCCAATCAGGAACTGGTAGATTATGAAGCGAATAGTATTCATTAATCGCTTCATTGATAATCTGTGCGATCTCCAAATTCCTCTTCTTCTTCATCAACATCTGCATACGCATCCGCCAGATAGGGTCCTCGTTTTCGTAGAGGTTCTTTTCGGACATAATCAGCCTCAACATTAACAGCAGACATCCATACAGCGATCTTCATTACTATGTAGATAATTGCAAGTGGAGCAAAGCATAGTAGTAGTGTGACTTGGGATTTCATTCTTCGTCATCCTGATCATAACTTAATCTACAATCCCAGAAGTGATCTTCTTCCCACTCTGGTTCATATAAAGGACAGGGTTCTTCAAAGAGATGACCCATCCTTAGTTGTTTAATTCTTTCTCGTAATCCTTTATAAAATTCTCTTTTTATCGTTTTGATCCATCGTAGTATGCTTTGTAGAAAGCGACGATTCCGTCTGTTCTCACATTTCCTTGAGAGACCCAATCATGGACACACTCGTAGATACTTTGATTGGAATAGCGTGGTGATCCATCAGAGCAAAGTTCTGATCCAAACTTTTTTGTAAGTATGAGTAAACCTTGAGCACGTACATTCATACGCTCATCACTGTAGCGCCAATCAGTTTCCATATTCGTTTATGATATCCAAAATAGTATTGTAAGCTTTGTGGGCACCATCGTGGTAATCTTCTGACTTCTCAGTCAATGTACCGTCGTACAGTTCTGTCTTAAGTTTGTATACCTTTGCAAGCATATCAACTTTACTCAATTTTCCTCTAGGCATTTTTGTTGAACTCATTTTGTTTTACCTTTGCAAAAACCATATTATAGTATTGACTTTTAGTGTCTCCTGCTTTTTGCATTTGTTCTAGTATAGACAACCAGATCAGATGCTGCATCGTACTCTTCATATTATACTCCTTCCTCCACTTTTATATAGTTATTCGGATACAAAAAAAGGGGTCCGTTAGGACCCCCAAACAAATATGTAACGATAGATCACATAAGGTTGGTAACCTGTGTGCGTCTGTAGTACATGTTGGAACCTGCGGTGAGTGTCTCACCATCAGGAGTTCCGCTGTATGCACCGTTAGTGGTGACGAAGGGGTTGCTGACCATACCGTAGCGTGTCTTGAAGCCAATCTTGGGCTGGAAGGTGCCTGGGTCGATCGAGCGAACCATCTGGAGGGGTACATAGGGGCAGTAGAAGAGTCCTGCGTCATAAGGCGAGGTACCCTTGTAACCGACGACATAGAAGTGCTTGTCGCTTAGGTTTGCTGCATAAGGATCAACGTAGACCTTGATGCGTCCGTTGATTGTACCGACTAGTAGGTTACCAGTATCATCAACGTCACCGATGGAAGGACCACCAGCGCCGTTTAGACCTGAAGAATAGTCAAGTACACCAGCCATTGCTAGTGCGCTAGCAACGTCTGCAGAACACATTAGGAAGTTGCCCTTTCCTCTACGAGTCTCTTGTGCGATTGCGTTAGCATCACGCTCGATTTGGAATAGAAGTCCTTTGAACTTCTCAACAGACCATCTGCCGTTGGGAGTCAACGTCGAGGTCGAATACGCCTTGAGTTGCAACGTTGTTTGCTGCACCTTTCTTAGCAACTGTGTAGACCGTTCTGACGACTTCACGGTTGATCTCAGCAAGGACTTCGCTAGACAGAATGTTAGCGAGTTCTTGCTCAGCATCTAGACCATGGATCGCCTTGAGGTCTTGTGCTAGTTCCAAGGTGTACTCTGCTTTGAGCGCTCTGGACTTCGCAGTCACAGAAGTCTTCTCAATGCTGAAGGACATCTCACGGAACAGACGGGGAAGCTTCGCCCATCTTCTCAAGATCTTCACGAGCCATTCCACGACCTACTTCGTAGGTTCCAGGAGAAGAATCGTTAAGGAGTGCAGGGTTGTTACCCTCTGAATCGCCACCAACACCAGCGCCAGTTCTAGGTGTATAAGCACCTGCTGTAGCGTCGTGTGCTGCAGAGAATCCAGTGTCGGGCTCGTTGAACAATGCCTCTTCGCCGCCTTGGTTCTCGTAGCGTGAACGCATTGCGAAGATTAGTCCAGTAGGACCAGACATTGGTTGAACTCCACAGATGTCATATGCAACCAGATTAGGCATTGCACGACGGATCAAGGAGATCAGTACGGGATCGAAACCAGCTAGACCTGCGGTATTGCTGTTGCCGAGCGCAGAACCAGCGGGGCTAACGGTGCCAGCGCCGAGGGGAGTTAACTGCGACTTCGTTTAGCATTCCACGCTCTTCGCGTAGGAAGCGTTCTTGATTTTCTAGCAGGACTGCGGTAACACTCTTTCTATAATTGTCTTTGATGGAGCCAGCGCTCTCATGACCTAGAACAGGTGCCCACTTTTCCTGCAGAGCTTTTGCATTAAACATTTGTTTGTGCCTCTGAATTTGGAAAAATTAGTACGTTATAATCAGTTGGACCAGCGAGCCATCGCGTTGATGTATGCCGCCATTGCTGGGGTTACATCTTCGGATTCTACTGGTGTTTCTTCAGTCTCTTCTCTCACAACGGGTGCGTTAGGGAAGTAGCTCTCTTTAAGTGCTTTAACTTTTTTGGTGTATTCCTCTTCGGATACAAAGTCAACACCCTCAGCGAGAGTAGCGAGTTTGTCTTTCTGAGTATCTACTAGACCTTCGCTAACAGTGTTAACGACGACTTTTTTTAGCAGACTCATTGAGACGATTCTGTAGTTTCACATTTGCCTTGACCTGTTCGTCTAGGCGAGTTTCCATTTCACGAATAGTATCAGCCATACCCTCTACCGCGTCAACCTTGTCGTCGGGGATAGAGATGTAGTGCTCTTCAAAGAGATTCTTGAGACCTGCAATGAAGTCTTCAGTAATCTCATTTCTGATTCCACGGTCAACAGCAACTTGATTGTGCTCAACCCATTGACCGATGGCGTAGTTCACAGTGCCGTTAACTTCCTCGGAAAGTTCTGCTTTAACAGCAGTAACTTGCTTATCGAGTTCGTTAGCAAAGTGTTCTACAAGCTTGTCGTACTCTTCCGACATTTTTGCCTTGATAGCAGCTTCAAAGATTGTCTTAGCTTTCTCGGCAAACTCCTCGGAGAGTTCGGTTCCTTCTAGTAATGCGTTAACGTCGTCAGAAACGTCAACAGACTCATACGATGGTTTGATAGGATACGAAACGTCGGGACCTTTACTGGTTCCGTAAGCAACTTCAGCACCAATAGAAGGAGTGGTGCCTTGATCGCCTGCATCATTGATGTTCGAGGTTTGTGCAGTACCGTCGCTTTGTGCTGCCTTAGCACCTACAGGTGCAGAAGCCTTAGCGCCAGGATTGTCTTCACCTTCGTCGTTACCATCTGGACGAGGACCACCATTATCGGTAACGGACTGACCTGAAGGAGCAACCTCTGTACCTACAGAAGGTTGGGGATCCGAACCGCCTTTAGCGCGATTGGGTTCTCCACTAATTCCACCACCAGGAGCAGCGGTGTTTGCAGGAAGCACTGAAGCAGTTACAGTAGGCATTGGATCGCCTTCTGCAAGGGATACCTTTTGCTCACTAACGAACTCCGCGAACTTTTCGTTTAATACATCTGACATTTGAGTTTATCCTCGTGTTTCGTATGATTAGATTAGTCTATAGTTTATTTATTAAATTACAATCCTGAAAGGAAATCGCCAAACACCTTGAGGGGTTCTCTCCTCAAGCTGACTGCGACTGCTTTCATCAATGTATCTCTGGTATTTAGCAACTTTTGATTCCTTTAGAATTCCGTTGTCCCATACCCATTCTTTACCTTCCATAATGCCATTAACAAATGCATCGGGCGCGGAAGGATCTGCTACGATATCTGCAGCAGTTGCAAGCATGAAGTCATCCATAACTACATTACAGTCTTCACTTCTTTGAATGCTTCCCATACCACGAGAAGAAACTCCTAGTTGGACTCCTTCTCCCAATAGAGACTTTGCAATTTTTCCCATTGGAGTATCAAGTACCTGCGCCTTTCCAATAAAGTTATTTCCCTCTGCTTTGAGTGAAGTAATCCTGTGGGAGACTCTATCCAGATTAACAGTAGGACCATCAGGGTGACCCAACTCACCCAGAGCACGCTTAGTTTTAACATACTCCTCATTGTAGCGACTTACTTCCTTTTCTAAAACAGAAAAAGGATACATGCGACCGTTACGGTTCTTCAACTCCGACTGGAGAAAGACACCTTCGATGTACATTTTTTTTTATCATCACCAGTTCCTTCGGTGATTAGTTTTACATCTTCAATCGTTTCTGTTATCAGTTTCATCGGGTAGTGCCTCTGCTGGTTCGTCAAAGTATGATTTCGCTACAATCTGTTTGTATGCCGCCATAGCGTCTGCTGCTTTTGAGAACAGCATATCATTGATAGCGTTGATTGCATCTGCTCGGTTACCGTTCTCGATCTTATCGACAACGTTGATAACTTCGCTATTTGGATTAGATTGTTCCATAACTGTAAAAATTATTTATCATTACTAGAGGTTTTAGACTGCGCGGGTTTTAATCTTGCTGTCTCTTTTGATGCTTCAAGTGATCTTTCGTGTGCATCATCTGCCTGCTGTGCAGATATTTCTGGTTGATATGCGGCGTTTTGACGGTCCATCGTATCGAAAGTATTTATATCTACAGGATCCATAATCACTCCTGCTTCGATTTCTCTCTGCATTTGCTTGTCTTGTTCCTTGATAACTTCATCTTTATGTCCAAGAATTTCTCTACGAACATAATCAACAGAATAATACTTACCAACAAATGCATCCATTTGTGTAAGGAGAGCAACCCTTGAGGTTTCCATCTCAAGTTCTTTCAACTCATTGAAATGATTATCATGGAGGAAGTCATATTGAATATGCTCCGCCATATCATCCCAATCTTCAGGAGCAATTACTCCCTTGAGAATGAGTTGAGTCTTGAGGGTGTCGTGAAAGATTCCACTGTATCTCTTACGTAGTCTTCCGATAAACTTACCAAACTTAAGCTCGTCACGGAGGACTTCAGTGGATTTACCAAGATTAAATCCTTTGTTATCGTCGGTGAGACGGGAAGGAGGAAGATTGAGAGAGTTATAAAGTTTCTTTTTAAAATACTCAACGTCCTTAAGTTCACCAAGGTTCTGCCCTCCAGGTAGAGTTGTGATCTCAGTTCCGCGACCACCTTCTCTACGAGGCAACCAGAAATCCTCAAGCATACTCATATGCTTTTTGTCGTCACGAATCTCACCAGTAGCAGCATCGTATACGAGCTTGTTACGATAGCGATTCATAACATCACGAAGGTATTGTTCTGCCTTAACTTTAGGCAGGTTACCAACATCAATATAAAAAATTCTACGCTCAGGAGCACGAGACAATCTGTAGATAACCAAAGCATCTTCAATCATTCTTAGTTGATTGAGTGCTTTGATTCCTTTGTGTAGGAAACTGAGATGCATTCTTTTGTTCATATCCTGTACGCCAGAATGAACATAAGTTATTGCATCGAAAGCAATTTTAATTCCCTGGTTACTGGAGAAGTCACCTGTTCCAACCATCGAAGTTTGTCTACCATAACCTTTTGGGTTGTATATGTAGTAATCAACGTAGTCTCCCCACTCATGCTCTAATGCAGTACCACGAATAGCAGTAGGATCTAAGTTATCCGTTTTCTTAATTTTTTGTCTGACCCTTCTGATTTTCATAGGGTCGATATAACGAAGTTCCGTGATACCTCTCTTGGGATCATTGAGGTCAATTACCTTATGGTAATAAGTTCTACCATCAACATACCAGTTACGGATAAGTTCATGTGCCCTCATATCAAAACTGAGAAGACGTTTGATATACTCAAACTCTTCTCGTATGCGCTTCTTAACTGAAGCTCCAACCTGTAAATTGGTTAGATCAATCTGAACACATGTATCATTTGAATCACTAACAACAAACTCGTTAACGATATCATCAATCGCAGAGTCACACTCTGGATGTAGAGACATATCTCTATATCTCTTGATAAGGTCGTACTCATTTCTTGCTGCAGCATCAGTTTCTACATACGTCCCAAAATAACCACCAGCTGCAACGGCTGTGCCGTCATCAGCATTAGGAGGAACAGGGGATTGACCCCTGTCCTTTTCCTTGCGGTTAATCTGAAATCCGAATAATTGACTCATCGTGTGTGCTGTACACTGTCTCAACTATTCTATTTAGGACTTCAGAAATTAGTCATCTACGGAGATAGATGGTGGGTTAGATGATGCTGCTCCACCAGTCTCAGAAGTCCAATAGGACAACTGGAATTCAACCGTGAATTCAGAGACCTGATCATTGCTATCATAAGCAAGATCGATCTGAGAAATGTTGGTTGGGAAGCAATGCCAGAGTTTGTACTCTCTAATTACACTGCCGTTATCAGTTCCATCTTTCTCTAGCTGCTTAACCAGCAGGTGAGCCATGTAACCAGTACCATCAGTTTCAGGTGTGAATAGTGGTGCTCTGTTACCAGCATGTGTATTGATTTGCGCTGCCCACTCTTCCATGAAAGCACGAATTCTCATGTCTTCATCGTTGACGAATGTTGCAGTCCAGGTATCGAATGTACGATCTCCTGCAATCTTTACAGTTCTTCCTCTAAAGGGGAACTTCGATAACACCCAAGTTGGATGCTGGGAGTGCTGCAGACTTACAAAGAATGTTGGTCAGATCAACGTCTGTACCACCCTTTGCAAGTGTTCCTGGAAACTCGAAGTTGACCAGGAACATGTTAGGCTTAACGCCTTGCTTGATTCTCTGCAGAAACTCATTTACGTTTGAGTTAATAGCCATTGTGTTGTCCTCTTTCCTTGGTTAATTGAATCGTAGTTGTATCAAGCGCGTCCGACTACTTCACTGAAGGAAACTCCAGATCTAGTAGCAACAAAGGACAGTGTGATGTAATTGATCGAGCGGGTTGGTTTTACAAATACTTCAGCAACAAACTCGTTTCTATCAATTACGGATGCGGTGTTGTTTGTCTCATCGCAAACAACTAGGTAATCAGTGATACCTCTTCTTGCCTGAACCTCAGTGAGGTAGGAAGAAAGTGCATTGGTGAAACCAAGTCTTGTGGTCTCATCATTTTGCTCAAACAGTACACCCTTAGCGAGTGCTTCTGCTCTCTTCTCAATGTTAATAAAGAGACGACGAACGTTAATTCTGTCGAATGCAGAAGGTGAAGACAGTGCAGTCTTATCACCGAATAATGTAATGCCTTGACCAGGGAAAGAAACAATAGGATTGATTCTTGCTTGATAAAGTTCGTCTCTATCTGCGCCAGTTGGATTGAATGCAAGTTTAATTGCATTACGTACTCCACCTCTGTTCATTCCAGCGGGGGAGAACCAGTCATCCAAAGTTGCGGAAGTAGAAACACATAGACCAGCAACGTCTCCGTTGCAAGGAATATAGCGGTACTTATCGTTAAAGCGGTCGTAGAAATACTTGAAACCACTGTCTAGAACTGTGTAAGAACTAGAACCAAGAGATGAGAAGAAGTTAATTGTGTTCTGCTTCTGCTGTGTTCTTGATAGAGTTACAGTACCAGAAACTTGATTCTCTTTATAAGCAGATAGGAAAGCAACGCAATCCTTTCTTAGTCCTGCAACTGTTGCACAGTATGCTGCTTTAGTCTTAGCGTTTGATTCGGTTCCAGAAGGAACTCCACCACCCATTAGGATAAAGTCGATGCTTGTAGTTTCCTTATCAGCGAACAGATCCATACCAGATTCAAACTCACCGTTGGTGTAGTCAAAATCATCAGAACCACCTGTTAGAGTAGTAGGAACTACGCCACTGATTTTCATCCACATTCCGCTAGCGGATGCAGCGCCCCAAGCAGTACCTGCTTGAGAAGATGAAGGAGCGTGTGCCTGTGCTACAGCAGAACCAGAATAGACATACGAAGAAACGAGTTCTAGTTGATCTACGTAGTATGCTGCACCACCTTCACCAGTTCTACCATCACTTAGTTTAGAAAGATATGTTAGTCTTTCAAGGATGCTTCCTTTGCTACCAGATAGAGATCCATCTCTGTCTACAACAGCGATGTGTAGTTCGTCATACTTAACTCCTCTATCGTCTGCAAATGCAGAAGTACCAGGACGAGGACCGATAGCAGATAGACGGGTTAGACCGTCTCCAGGAATTCCTTCGGTTCCATCGGTGTTTGTGTTTGTCCACCAGTCATATGCCTTTTGGATTGCAATGGAAGTATCCTGAACTGAAGTAACAGTTAGAGTACCAGTTGCACCACCAGACTGAGTAACGGTGATTACATCGTTTGCTTCATAAAGCGTACCACCTTGGTTGGATACAGCACCTGTGATTGGACCACTAACACCACCAGATTCGATTGCGAATGTTGCGTTAGCACCAGCACCCGTGATTGTGATCACGTCGCCTTCTGCGTAGTTAGCATCGCCAGCAGCGCTGATTGCGATACTATCAACAACACCTGCAGTTGCAGTGAAGTCAACAGTCAAACCAGTACCAGCACCAGTTGAGGTTGTTGCTACTCCAGTTCCTGTTCCATTGTAACCAGATCCACCATTATTGATGGAACCAAGTGCTACAACAGTACCAGTTGAAACTGTGATATCTACGGTTAGAGCAGATCCATTACCACCTGTAGTTGTTAAGGCAGAAGCAGAACGATAACCAGTACCACCAGTTGTAATTGCAAGTAGAGCTGCTACACCAGTATCAGGAGTGTCTAGTGTGTCGGTTGTGGTAAGAAGAGTTGTTGGATCATCGAGGATGACTGCAGCAGTGTTAGTGCCGTCCCATCCAAGAACTTCTGCAGTCTTACCACCTGAGAATGTTAGGTTAGTACCAGCGATCATTCCAGCAGGAACAGATGCGAGTCTAATATATTGATCAGCACCACGGTCAGCAACAATAACGTTTAGTGCGTTACCATGTGTGCCTGCGGTTTTTGCTGCGAATTTCCATGCAGGGTTGCTTCCTTTGATTCTAGAAGCGTAGTCTGTCTGGTTTTCGATTACTGATGCTGCACCTGCATTGACTGCTCCAGTCTTTGCACGAACAACTGCGAGACGACCACCGTAGTTTAAGAACTCTGATGCTACGAAGAAATCGTCTGCATTAGAGTCACCAGGGGTGCCGAATGTTTCTAATAGTTCTCTCTGTGAAGAGACCGTGGTAACTTCATTAATCGGACCTTTCTGGAAAGTCGTAACAATTGCAGCAGAGACTGCTGAAGAGTTTACAACTGTTCCTGCGGTAAGGTCGCGTTCCTTAATGACTACACCAGGCGAGATTTGACTTGCCATGTTTTTCTCCTAAAAGGTACCCAAATTTGTCTAAAGTTATTTATTCTTTTGGATGCTTCAAGTGGGAAAACACTGCATGAACATACTACCAGTCTGGATAAGACCAGTCAGGACCAGTAAATTTATTTCTTCTTGATTTTATAACTCTTTGTACTGTACAGTCTTTACACTCATATGAGTAAGCAGACGGTAATCCTTTCTTTTGTTTTCTTATTAAGTAGTAATCTTCAATTAAAACTTTCTTCTGTCCGCATGATCTGCATGTTCTTTCTTTGAACAAAAGGTGTTCTAATGAAAATTGATCTTCTAGATTCATCAGTAGTTCCACATGTAAGATGCTGCTTCTTGTGTCGTTCCATACTCCCAAACGGTGCCGTCTCCGTCCACGAAGGTATCATCACCCATGCCGTCATCAACAAACCCAAAGGGAGCCATATCTTGCTCAATCTGATTACGTTGTTCATCATAAATTCTTCTCCTAACATCTTGATCAGTCATTTCTTTAAAGTATTCTTTCATGACTAACCACGCAAACAATACCATACACATTACCAAGTCATCATGATAACCTTCATCTGCTTCCCATGCTTGTTTCTTCTGCACAAACGTAGTAAGTTCTTGGAAGATCTGGAAATCATTAAATATTAATTTGTCTTCTTCAATAATAGCTTTGAGATTAGAGCAACCGATCTTCTTAACGGTCACACTCATCTTTACACCTAATTGGGTTTTGTTTCCTGAGAATCCCTGACCCACGACTTGACCTGCTCTACCACGCATCGCACACATAAGTACGTTAGGATATTCAAGATCATAATTGAGAGTAGCAGCAATAGAATCGCCAATGTCGTTTACCTCAACTAAGATGTATGGATTATTATATTCTTTTGCTACTTGGAAGATGACCGAGGGAAACAGTACAGGTTTAATCTCGTTATTTCTGTACTTCGCAACGATCTGATACGGCATAGTGGTGATATCAAACACGAGGAAAGCAGAATAATCGCCGCCGATTCCTCGGGCAACATCAACAGTAATAATGTATTCATGATCCTTTTCTGCCCTCGTATAAACGTCAAGTCCTGCATTGCTACTAATGGGGTCGGTGAATGGTATAGTTTGTAATTTGGATGGACTAATTAAAGTATCAGCAGATCCAAGAAAGTCGCATTCAAACTCTTGTGCGAACTGTCTTGGAGATGTGTTCTTAATTGTCTCCTCTTTCCATTTATTATCTCTACCAGGAACTTGTGACCAATGTACTTCATTCGTAATATAGTCATTTTTATCTCGTCTAGCATCCTCCCACATCTTGTAGAAGTGATTCATCCCATTTGGCGTTGAGATAATGATGACTTTTGTTGATTTACCAGACGTAATAGTAGGATAAACAGAGGCAAAGAATT
>UEXL01000170.1_pt1 | contig 29205 bp, 63 predicted proteins | sample 1796671 | NCBI WGS metagenome assembly UEXL01 (sample SAMEA4772471, study PRJEB27181) | metagenome | reverse complement strand
AAACATAAACAGAACGTTTTCTGTTGGTGCTGATATTGCGGCGTCTGCTTGGGTGTTTAACCTGTATCCATTTATAAACAGCTCAAGTTTTTCCCATAAAATATCGGACAGCATTACTGACCTTATACTAATAGGTGTTCTTATAATAAAGAGTTATTGGAATAGCTATTGATAATCATAAGTTATCATTAGTAATATTTACCTAGAGACCTTTTTATTTAAAGTATGGGTATACCCCAGACAGCACCCGCAGTTTATTATATATATATACATGGGACTCGAGGACACCCTTACAGCCACCCACACCCTTATACACACACATCTTTTCTGTTTTATTTTTTTTAAAATAAACTAGATGTAGTATATGGACTACTTTAGTGCAGACGATTTAGATTCAGTTGCTTATGTTGATAAAGATAACAATGATGTTATTATAAAGTTTGTTGGTTTTCCTAATGAACTAGCTTCAATCTATTTATTAACTATGCTATGCTCAATATGGGCTTTGATTTGAACCTACAGATGGTATGAAGCCTAGACATGATACACTAAATATGCTTTTCTAAGAAATAAATATGGATATTAAAATACCTTACACACCAAGAAAGCATCAAGCTCACTTGCACAAACAAATAGATAAACACAGATGGAATGTATTAGTTTGCCATAGAAGGTTTGGCAAAACAGTATGTATGATCAACCACTTAATTAGGTCAGCATTACTGTCCAAACTTAGTAACCCTAGATTTGCATACATAGCTCCGACATTCAAACAAGCCAAAAGTATTGCATGGGATTACATGAAACAGTTTACCGCCAAGATACCCCACACCAAATTTAACGAGACAGAACTACGTGTAGACCTACCTAATGGATCTCGTATCACCTTGCTAGGCTCGGAATCCCCAGATGGGTTAAGAGGTATATACCTTGATGGATGTGTTATTGATGAGTACGCAAACGTAAACAGTAAGTTGTTCCCAGAAATCATTAGACCAGCATTATCAGATCGTAAAGGTTACTGTGTCTTTATTGGCACACCAATGGGAATGAACAATAACTTTTATGAGTTGTACCAACACGCACAAGGTGCGGAAGATTGGTTTAACTACAAAGCTAAAGCATCAGATACTAAAATCGTAGACAATGATGAGTTGGTCAAGGCAAAAGAAGTTATGGGTGAAAAGAAATACCTACAAGAGTTTGAGTGTGATTGGATAGCCAACATAGAAGGTGCAGTATATGGAGATGTAATTGCAAAACTAGATGATGATAAACAATTACAAGAGTTCCCTACGATCCACTACCAGTATCTACAGCATGGGATCTTGGGGTCTCCGACCATAGTGCTATTATATTTTATCAGCAGTTAGGCAAGAAGCATTAATATAATAGATTACCATGAAGAGAGAGGTCAAGGTTTACCATACTATGTTAAGATGATTAAAGACAAAGATTATGTTTACAAAGATCACTTTGCACCACACGACATTGAAGTTACCGATTTTGGCAATGGCAAAACCAGGAGAGAGGTCGCCTACCAATTAGGAATTAGGTTTAAGGTCGTTCCAAAAATTCCACTAGAGGATGGCATACACGCAACCACAATGACCTTGCCTAGATGTTGGATTGATACTGACCATTGCAAAAAAGTTAATAGATGCGTTAAGACATTACCACAGGAAGTATATTGATAAAAACAGAATGTTCAGATCAAAGCCTGTACATGATTGGAGTTCACACGCTTGTGATGCAATGCGTTACCTAGCAGTTGGACTACAGGAAATTAATGATAGACAAACTGCTCCACAAAGTGTAGCAGATAATGAGTACAGGATTATATAATTATGAGTTCAATTTTTTCACCAAAAATGCCACCGCTACCACCAGTTCAACCTTTGCCAGAACCGCCTTCGGCAGAAGTCTCGCAAGAGGAAAAAGACAGGATTGCGGCAGAACAAGCAGCGATTGAAAGAAAACGAAAAGGTAGAAGATCAACAATATTAACTGGACCATTAGGGGTTGAGCAAGAAGCGGAAACAGAAAAGAAAACTTTATTAGGATCATAATGTTAGAAAAAATTAAAAAGATATTTAAAAAAAAACCAAAAGTAAAAGCAAAACCTAAAAAAGTAGAAGAGGTTTTAATATTAGCAGAAGATAAAACTTTTGAGAATGAAGTTAAAAAACCAGAAGTTAAATCTGAAACAAAAGAAACAAAATCAGAAACAACTTCATCATTAACCTTTGGAAAATAATATGGGATCAGTATTTAGACCATCACCGCCACCAACTCCACCTGCTCCAACTCCAACTGCACCAGAAGTATCTCAAAGCACAGCAACAAGTATGGATGGTTATGATGCAAGAAAGACTAAAGCAAGAGGTAGATCAACAACAATTATGACAAGCTCTAAAGGTGTAGAGGATGAAACATTAACACTAGGTAAGAAAAGTTTATTAGGATCATAATGGCAAGAACAGATTTAACTAAAGGATTACTATCTAGGTACGAAAAACTAGAAGGTCAAAGACAAAACTGGGAAACGCATTGGCAAGAAGTTGCAGATTATATGCAACCAAGAAAAGCAGATGTTACCAAACAAAGAGCTAGAGGTGATAAAAGAATGGAACAAGTTTTTGATTCTTCACCTATACAAGCAGTAGAATTATTAGCAGCATCATTACATGGTATGATGACTAATCCATCTACACCTTGGTTTACTTTAAGATTTAAAGATGAAGATATTGATAATGAAGATGAAGCAAAACTTTGGTTAGAAGAAGCAACTGCTACAATGTACACAGCTTTCAATAGATCAAACTTTCAACAAGAAATATTTGAATTGTATCATGACCTAATTACTTTTGGAACTGCTGCAATGTTTATCGAAGAAGATGATGATGACATTATAAAATTTTCAACAAGACATATCAACGAAGTATTTATTGCAGAGAATGACAAAGGTAGAATAGATACTATCTATAGAAGATTTAATATATCAGCTAGAGCTGCAATGCAAAAGTTTGGTGAAGCAGTATCTAGTGATGTACAATCTGCATTTAAAAAAGATCCTTACAAGGAAGTAGAAATATTACACGCAGTTTATCCAAGATCAGATTTTAATCCTAACAAAAAAGATAAAAAGAATATGCCATTTGAATCTGTGTATATTGAATTTAAAAATGGTAATGAATTATCTGTATCTGGATTTAGAGAATTTCCATTTGTAGTACCAAGATATTTAAAAGCATCTAATGAAATTTATGGAAGATCACCTGCAATGACAGCATTGCCTGATGTTAAGATGTTAAATGAAATGTGTAAGACTACAATTAAAGCTGCACAGAAACAAGTTGACCCACCACTATTAGTTCCAGATGATGGTTTTTTACTTCCTGTAAGAACTGTACCTGGCGGACTAAACTTTTACAGAAGTGGTACTAGAGATAGAATTGAACCATTAAACATTGGTGCAAACAATCCATTAGGTTTAAATATGGAAGAGCAAAGAAGAGATGCAATTAGAGCTGTGTTCTATGTTAATCAACTTATGATGCAACAAGGTCCACAAATGACAGCAACAGAAGTTATCCAAAGAAACGAAGAGAAGATGAGATTACTTGGTCCAGTATTAGGTAGACTACAATCAGAATTATTAAAACCATTAATTGATAGAGTGTTTGCAATATTACTTAGAAACAATATGTTACCACAAGCTCCAGAGTTTTTATCTGGTAGAGATATAGAAATAGAATATGTTTCACCTCTTGCTAAAGCACAAAAATCTTCAGAGCTACAATCTATTATGAGAGCAATAGAAATATTAGGATCACTTGCAAATGTAGCACCAGTATTTGATTATGTTAATTTTGATAATTTAGTTAAACACTTGGCAGACATAGTTGGTATGCCACAAAAATTATTAAAATCACAAAACGAAGTTAATGCAGAAAACAAGCAGCACAACAACAAGAACAAATGCAACAAATGCAACAATGCAACAAGTTGCAAAGCCGGAGGAGATATAGCACCACTAGCAAAAGCATTGCCAGAAGAAGCAAGAGCTGTAGCAAATGCTGAAGTGGAATAGTATGGAACAAAATAAACAACTAGAAAAATTATAACAGATTAAAAAAATTATAAATACATATTCAATACAGACGAAGGCAAAGAAGTCTTAGTCGATCTTGAAAAAAGATGTCATTATCATTCTACCACTAATGTAAAAGGTGATAGCCATGAAAGTGCATATATGGAAGGACAACGTAGTGTCATTCTATTTATTAAATCAATGCTAAGAAATGAAAAGGAAAATAACTATGTCAAGCGAACAGATAACACAGGAAACTGTGCCTGTAGAAACAACGACTACAGAAACAGTAACACCAACAACACAACCAACTACTGAAACAAAACCAGAAGTTAGTACAACAACAACTATAACAACATCATCTTGGAAAGATTCTATTAGCGAAGCATATAGAAACGATCCTAACATTGAAAAGTTTACAGAGATAGATGCGTTAGCAAAATCTTATATCAATGCAACTAAAATGATTGGTCAAGATAAAGTTGTTATCCCAACTAATAATTCTACAGAAGAACATTGGGATGAAGTTTATGCAAAATTAGGTAGACCAGAATCTGCTGATAAATATGCTTTAGATGCTAAATCTGAAGTTGTAAACTTAGATGAAACTGCAATTAAATCTTTTGCAGAACAATCACATAAACTTGGTTTAAATAATAAACAAGCTCAAGGTATCTTAGAGTTTTATAAAAACAATATGGAAGGTACAGCTCAACAATCAAAGATTGATACTGAAACTGCTCAAGTTCAAGCTGAACAACAGTTAAGACAAGAGTGGGGTAGAGACTTTGAAGGTAAAGTAAAACAAGCTGGTGCATTAGCAAAAGCTAATATTAATCCAGAAGTTTTAGATATGACTTTATCAAATGGTACAAGACTTGGAGATCATCCAGAAATCATAAAAGGTTTTGCAAAGATAGCAGGTATGATGTCAGAAGATAAAATTGTTGCAACTGAAAGTGAAAATGCAAATCAGTTAATAATATTGAAGAAATATCTTCTATTGTTAATGATAGGAATGGACCTTATTGGAATAAGCAACATCCAGATCATGATAAAATGGTACAGCAAGTTTATACATTAAGAGAAATGTTAAATGCCAAGTGATAATAATCATCTTAATAATGAAGAGATAAGACTTGAAATATTAAGAATAGTTGTTGAATCAGGGTCTACATTTCAAAAAGAAAAACCCTTGCTAATCTGTGAAAATTATTATAAATGGATTAAAGGTAAGACAATTCGCAAGAACCTTACTGGCAAGAAGGAATAGACTCTAGTCTAACAGACTTTAAATGCAAGAGATGCCTACTATTTTTAGTGGAGAACCTTTCTGATTATTTTAACTTAACAATAATATGAGAGACAATCATGTCATCAAATATAACTACAGCTTTTGTACAGCAGTATTCTGCTAACATACAAATGCTATCTCAACAAATGGGATCGTTATTAAGAGACAAAGTCAGATTAGAAAGCGTTGTAGGAAAAAATGCTTTCTTCGATCAAGTTGGCTCAGTAACTGCTGTTGAAAAAACTAGCAGACATTCAGACACTCCACAAATAGATACTCCTCATGCGAGAAGAAGAGTATCTCTTGCGGATTATGAATTTGCTGATCTAATCGATCAACAAGACAAAGTAAGACTCTTAATCGATCCAACTTCATCTTATGCTCAAGCCGCTGCTATGGCAATGGGAAGAGCTATGGATGATGTGATCATTTCTGCTGCACTAGGTACTGCGTTTACTGGTGAGACAGGATCAACAAGCACAGCTAATGCGAATACAATCGTACATGGTTCTGCTGGTTTAACTATTACTAAATTAAGACAAGCTAAAGAAACTCTTGATTTGGGTAGTGTAGATCCATCTATACCAAGACACATCATAGTATCTCCGAAGCAGATCACTGATCTTTTAGGAACAACTGAAGTTACAAGTTCAGACTTTAACACTGTCAAAGCATTGGCAAATGGTGAAGTCAACTCGTTTCTTGGGTTTAATTTCATTGTATCAAACAGACTAGCAAAATCTAGTACAACTAGATCTTGTATAGCTTACGCACAAGATGGAATCGCTTTAGGTGTTGGCAAAGATGTCAACGCTAGAATAGACGAAAGAAGCGACAAGTCTTATGCCACTCAAGTGTACTACTGCATGAGCATTGGTGCTACTAGAATGGAAGAAGCTAAAGTTGTTGAAGTACAATGTACAGAAGCATAATAGATAGGAGAATATAATTATGACAACTAAAAATACAGACCTGGTAGCTAACTTTGAAGCGACTCCACCAGTTCTTAATAACGCAGCTGAATTAGCTGGTGTTGTTAGAACTGCACATGGACAAGTAGAACTAGCTGCTGGAGACAGTACAGACAACGACATTGTTATGTTAGCACCTATTCCTAGTAATGCTGCTGTAACACAACTTTTTGTTGGTGCAGACGAATTAGGTGGTTCATGTCAATACAATGTTGGTATTTACAAAACAGATGGTACAGTTAAAGACGAAGATGTTTTTGCTACTGCTGTTGATGTACCTGCAGCTTTGGCAGACCTTCGTTTTGAAGCTGCTGACTTAAATACTGGTTCTAAAAAACTTTACGAACTAGCTGGTGATACAACAGATCCAGGAGGATATTACTATATTGCAGTTACTTTTTCTGCAACTGGTGGTACTGCTGGAACAATGGCTTGGAATATTAACTACATAGTTAATTAATAACTAGATATTAGGTGGGGAGTAATCCCCACCTTTTTATGAAAAAGATTCAAGATTTAAAAACTGTACTACACTTTAAAAAAGATAATTATGTGTACAGATATGTGTTAGTAGATAGGTTTAAACATGATACTAAATATCATAATGGCTTTGACACTAAAGAAGAGAGAACAACAGAAGAAATTTTTGCTTTAGAAAAAGATAGACAGATAAGGCGAAAGTATATTATAAGGAACTGATATGGCATCAACAGTGGACATTTGTAATGGAGCATTAAATCAACTAGGTGCAACAACTATACTTTCACTTACAGAAGATTCAAAAAATGCTAGACTTTGCAACTCAAGATTTACTCAAGTAAGAGATGCAGTATTTAGATCACATCCTTGGAACTGCTTACAGAAAAGAGTTGAACTAGCAGCAGACACTACAGCTCCTGCATGGGGTTTTAAAACTTCTTTTACACTACCATCAGATTGCCTAAGACTACTTAGAATATTAGATTATGAATCTAACTACAAAGTAGAAGGTAGAAAAATTTTAAGTAATACATCTACTATGAAAATATTATACATTGCTAGAGTTACTGATCCCAATGAGTATGATGAATTATTAAGAGAAACTTTATCTGCTGCTTTAGGTGCAGACATTGCTTTTGCAGTTACATCAAATAATCAAACAGCAACTAATATGTACAATTTATTTCAAGATAAATTAAAAGATGCTAGATTTATAGATTCAACTGAAGGTCAAAATATAGATCAAGATTTAGGTATGGCAGATCAAATAGATGCAAGTACATTTATAAACTCAAGGTTTTAATAAATGGCTAGGGTTGCTGTCGAACTTACAAACTTTACAGGTGGTGAACTATCGCCAAGATTAGATGGAAGAACTGATCTAACTAAATATACATCAGGTTGTGCAACATTAGAAAATTTAGTTGTCTACCCACATGGTAGTGCAGCTCGTAGACCAGGTTCTACATTTTTAGCAGAAGTAGCTGATAGTGCAAACAAAACAAGATTAATACCTTTTGAATTTTCTACAACACAAACTTATATGTTGGAGTTCTCAAACTTAAAAATGAGAGTGTACAAAGATAGTGGTGCTGTATTAGAAGGAGATAAAACTATATCTGGAATTACAAAAGCTAATCCTGCTGTAGTAACTGCTACATCACATGGTTATTCAAATGGTGATGAAGTAGTTATTACTGGTGTTGGTGGTATGACAGAAGTTAATGGTAAAAGATTTTTAGTTGCAGACAAAACTACCAATACATTTGAACTACAAGATAAAGATGGTGTTGATATAAACAGTTCATCATTTACTGCTTATAGTTCTGGTGGTGTATCTAATAAAGTTTTTGAACTAGCAACACCTTATACTACTGCACAACTTTTTGATATTAAGTTCGCACAATCGGCAGATGTAATGTACATAACTCATCCAGAACATGAAGTAGAAAAACTATCTCGTACTGGTCATACTGCTTGGACATTAACAGATGTAGATTTTACAATGGACCATTTCAAGATGCTAATATTACTACAACAACTTTAAATCCAGCATCACATACAGTAGGTACAGGAGTTGCAGTAGTTGCTAGTGCAGTTACAGGAATAAATGGTGGTAGTGGATTTTTAGCAACTGACATTGGAAGATTAATTAATTTTAGAGATGGTTATATGAAAGTTACTGCAAGAGCAGATACAACAAATATTACAGTAGAGATTATAAAAGATTTAGGATCAGCTACTGCATCAGCAGATTGGTCTTTAGGTGCTTTTTCTGACACTACAGGTCATCCTTCTTGCGTAACCTTTTTTTGAACAACGATTAGTTTTTGCAGGTACAACATCTCAACCACAAACAATATTCTTTTCAAAGTCTGGTGATTACGAAAACATGGATGCAAACATTGGTGGTACAATAGCTGATGATGATGCAATCATTTATACAATCGCATCTAACCAAGTTAATGCTATTAGATTTATGACAGCAACAAGAACTTTAATTATTGGTACAGCAGGAGGTGAGTTTACTGTAAGTGGTGGAGGTACAGATAGTGCGGTTACACCTACAAACATATTAATTAAAAAACAATCTAACCATGGCTCGGCAAATGTAGATGCTATAGCTGTAGGTAATGCCACATTATTTTTGCAACGTGCTAAAAGAAAAATTAGAGAACTAGCTTATAACTTTGATGTAGATGGTTACATTGCACCTGATATGACTATCCTTGCTGAACATATTAGTGAAGGGGGTCTAACACAGATCGCATATCAACAAGAACCCAATCAAATAGTTTATGGAGTAAGAGGTGATGGTGAGTTAGTAGGATTAACTTATCAAAGAGAACAACAAGTAACTGCTTGGCACAGACATATTTTTGGTGGAAGATTTGGTAATGCAACTATTACAGTTACTGATTATGCAAATATAGCAAATGGTACAAGAATAGTTTTAACAAAAGCAGATGGCACAACTACAACCTTTACATCTGCTACATCTTCTACAACTGGTAAGTTTCATACAACAACAAGTAACAACCAAACAGCAACAAATTTAAAAACATTAATAGATGCTGACTCTGATTTTACAGCAACAGTTAATAGTAATGTAGTTACCATTACAGAAACATCACCATTGTCTACAGGATTTTTAACTATTACATCTTTAGATGATTCTACTCGATTAACAAAAACTAATGAAGGTAAAGCAGTATGTGAAAGTGTTGCAGTTATTCCAACTGACGATACTGAATATCAAGTTTATGTAATTGTTAAAAGAACAATCAATGGTGCTACTAGAAGATTTGTAGAAATATTAAATGTATTTGATTTTGATCAAACAGATAACACATCATTTAATTTTTTAGATAGTGCATTAAGTTATAGTGGTAGTGCTGTAAGTACAATATCAGGATTAGATCATCTTGAAGGACAAACAGTTTCTATATTAGCTAATGGTGCAACGCACCCAGATAAAACTGTAAGCTCTGGTAGTATTACTTTAGATCGTTCTTCAAAAAGTGTTAAAGTAGGTTTAGCTTATACATCTTTATTACAAACTATGAGATTAAATGCTGGATCACAGAATGGTACATCACAAGGTAAGACAAAAGAATATATGATATTACAGTTAGAATGTTTGAAACTATAGGTGTAGAAGTTGGACCAGATTTAAACATGGAAAGAATACCATTTAGAAGTTCTGCTGATTTAATGGATGAAGGTATACCACCATTTACAGGAGATAAAGAAGTAGAGTTTAGAGGTAATTATGAAACAGATGGTTTTATTTTTGTTAGACAAACTCAACCTTTACCTTTACAATTTTATCGTTATACCCAAGATTAACTACAAATGATGGATAATATGTTATATATAGTACCTTACACAGCTGAACATGGAAGATTTATATTATCTATCAAATGAATCATAAACTTATGGATAAGGATGCACAGTTTGATGGAGATGCTATGAACCTAGTACAAGATCATTTAGCTTTTACAGGACTTGTAAATAACAAACCTATCTTTGCTGCTGGTATGAAAATGATTTGGGGTCAGGTCGCAGAAGGTTGGGTCATTGCAACACAAGATGTTTGGCAACATCCTATTAGTGTTGCTAAAGCAATTAAAAAGATTTTGCAAGGTTGCAAGAAAGTATAATATTAAAAGAGTTCAAACTGCTGTAAGATCAGACTTTGATAAAGGTATAAGATTTGCAGAGTGGTTAGGATTAGAGAACGAAGGTTTAATGAAACACTATGGGTTTGATGGTTCAGATCAATACAGATATGCGAGGATATTTTAATGGGATGGGTTAGTGCAGCAGTAAATGTAGCAGCAGCAAAACAAGCAGGTGCGATTGGTAAATATAACCAATCTATTCAAGAAAGAAATGCAACTATTGCAGAACAAGAAGCTGAAAGACTTGAACAACAAAAAGAATTTGATATTGCTAGATTTGACCAACAATTTGTACAATTACAAGGTCAAACTAAAACTGCAATATACAAATCTGGTGTAACATTAGAAGGTTCGGGTTTAAGAGTTATGAGATATAATGCTGAACAAGCAGAAATAGAAAAAAATATTTTAGATTATAATTCTAAAGTAGCACAATCACAAAAACTTGAAGAAGCAAACTTTGCTCGTATGTCTGGACAAATGGCAAGAATGGAAGCAAAACAAGCACAGTTAGGATATTATGCACAAGCAGGTCAAAGTTTAATGACTAACTATGGGTAACTATGAGAAATTATAAATCAGAATATAAAAACTACCACTCTAAACCAAAACAAAAAAAGAATAGAGCTAGTAGAAATGGTGCAAGAAGAACAATGGTAAAGTATTTGGTAGATATAGATCATAATGCCAAAGATACCTAATTTAGAGTAGAGCTAATCCTAACAGCAGAAGTAATATCTTTAAAACTAGGATTTAAAATCTTATCACTTGACAAAAACTATGGCAGCAGGAATGTTACCAGCGGCTGAAGCTATAGATAGTTTCTATGTTAAACAAAGAGACAATAATGAAAAACTAGAAGCAAACAAAAATTTTATGAAATGAAAGTTGAGTCTGACAAGATTCAAAAACAAGAAAACAATCCAGATGATTTAAGTGCAGTAACTAATTATAATCAAGAATTTGGTCAATATAGAAACAACAATTATCACAAATACAAAATAAAAGAGTAAAAATTAGAATTACTGTTAGATTCTGATCAAGCTGAAAATGTTTACAAAGTAAAATCAAATTCATTTAAAGCATTTGAAGAAGAAAGTTTATCTGTTTATAATACAGAACAAAATACTTTAGCTGCTGAATATTCTTTAACAAATGATGTTGATTTAAAAATATAGCAAAACAAAAAGAATAGAATCTGCTATTGAATTTGAAATATGAACCTTATGGGTAAACCATGGTTGGATCAAGAAATTCAAACTATTAATACCGATAGTGCAATATTTGATGCTGAGTTGCTATTGCAAATGGTGATTATAATAAAGCAAAAGAAATATTACTTACAGCAAAAATGTAGATGCTGAAGAAATGCAAAAAGAATTATAACAATAGAGAAACAAAAGAAGAATATGATGCTACAAGTTTTGGTGTTCAACAAATATTAGATAAAAAAAATCCTTTAATTGCGGACCAATAAAAGGTACTACAGATCAAAAAGTATTAAATGCAACAGACACTTTTTTATTTAATAAAGCTGCACAAGCACAATTAAAAGATCCTAATTTGAATGAAGAAAACACATTTGCTCTTGTTGATGGAGTATTTGCTGAAGTAGGTTTATTATCTCCTACTCTTCAAGAAACAATAGAAGCTGGATTTACTGCTGGATCAATTACAACTTTTGACTCACCTTCTGATATTCCAGAAGTATTAATTCAATCTGTTAAAACAGCAGAAGTAGTATATGAATTAGGAAGATTAAATGTTTACAACAGATGAACAAGAAACATTTTTCAAAATATAATTGTTTCAAAACAAATTCTTGGATTAAATGATTATGATGCAATTAAAAATGCAAAAATTTTCAAATGAATTATGATAAAGCTGTTTTAATGGAGCTTCAAAAGAAGAAACTCAACTTTTGCAAAATAGAAACTGAATTTAAAGAAACTAAAGCAACAAATATTGGAGAAGTTAAAGGTTATGCTAATAAACTTTAATATGTATGTTGCAAGTAATATAGATCCATTTAAAGCACAACAACAAGTAGTTAAAGATTTAAAAATAATTTACAAATAATAGATGGTTATGCTTACATGAAAAGAAATATAGATTCTTTTAAATCTATTGGTGGATTGGATCAAGTTAAACCAATGAAAGAATATATTATTAAAAATCAAATGACAGATGAAGATCCAGATGAATTTTATTTAAGATATAATGGTGGTGGTGCGTTTGATATAAGATCAAGATTAGATGAATCTCCAGTTTATGATAAAGATAATAATCCTATGATCTATTATGCAAAAGATTTATTTACTTGATCAAGAAAGACAATCTGAAGGTAGAAGTATTATTAAAAAGAAACTATAGAATCACAAGCAGAAAAACAAAAATAAAGAAAAATGTTGATAATTTAGGTTTACTTGATATAGAGGATCTTAGTATGGCGGAAGGTACAAATTTAGATTTAATACTAAGTACCGATTATCTTAGTATTGATGACCAAAAATTTTAAATGAAAAGAAGAAGCTGAAAAATAGGAATTAATTTTTCAGAAGTAGGTGCAGCATTATTACAGCCTATTGATTTTGCTGTTAATGCAGTACAATCAAAAAAAAGAAAAATATAAAGATGATTAAAAATTTAAAAATATTAGGTGAAGGTATTAGTCTTGCTATACAACAAGAACAAATATTACCTTCATTACTTAAATCATATTCAAGACCAGAATTAGAACCTAATTATGATTTTAGATTAGATGATGAAACTTTTGATGAATTAAGTAAAGATATTGATCCTCAATATTGGGAAGAATTTTCTAACGCTACTTCACTAGGTCAAGCATATCAAATTAAACAAAGAATATTAGATTCACAAGAAGCAAACAAGAAATTAGCCACATTAGGATTTACAGGTACAGCATTAAGATTAGGAGCTGCAATACTAGATCCTACAGCTTTAGTTGCAGACGCAGTAACCTTTGGTTTTGCTAGACCTTTTATATATGCAAAAAAAGCAGCAAGATTTTCTAAATATTTTAGATCTGGTTTAGTAGGTGCTGGTCAAGCATCTTTAATTACAGCACCTGTTATTATGAATGATCCTACAAGAGACATAGAAGAAATAGCTATGCTGCAATTATGGGTGGTGCAATTACATCTGGTTTGACTAGATTTTTAGGACCAAAACATCCAGACATAAATGCTTTTGATGCTAAAGCAAGAGAGTTTGGAACTGCAATGAAAAAGCAAACTTTAAAACAAGAAGGTTTTAAAATTACAGAAAGCGGAGAAAAATATTTTGCTAAAGATAGATTACCTAACATTAATGAAAATGTAGATGAGGTTGATGAACTAAAAAGGTCAAGCAAATGTAAAATATTTATTCTAAACAAGAAAAAGAAATGATTAATGATATTAAAGAAGGTGTAAATGCTGATGAATTACTTGATAATTTTTGATAGAATAGATGTTACACCTAATGTTGGTTTTGCAAAAGGAAGATTTGATAAGTCATCTGTATTAAGAAGATCAGATAATCTATATGAGATCAGCTTCAGAAAAATTTTTAGAAGATACAGTTGGTAATAAAGATTTTCAAGATCAATATTAACAGCAGACATACAAAAAGTAATTATGCTGGAACTAGAATGACATCTTTTTATAAGAATATGAACCTGCGTTTGCTCAATAACAGATATTGGTAAGACTACTAAATTTAAAAGTTAAATGATCGTATGCAATTTCTAACCTAGTATCAAGAGCTGTTAGAGGAGAAGTTTAGATATACCTGTGTACTAAAGGAGCAGAAGCTGTTAAAAACATTTAAAAGAATGTTAGATGATTTAAAAAGATGGTGTTGAAGAGCTGCGGATATATTAGATAATCCAAATTACTTTCTAGACATTGGTCTATTGGTAGGATGCAAGATGTACAAGAAAGAATTGGTGAAGATAAATTAATTAATTTTTAAAAATTCTTTAGTTAAAGGATCAGATAATTTATCTGATACAGATGGTTTAAAATTGCTGGTCATATTTATCGTATGATTAAAACTCAAAATTTAGTGATGGTTTTCTATTGATAGAATTTTAAAAACTACAGATGAAGATGAACTTCGTAATTTAATTACAGATTATACTGAACTATCTGAAAAGAAGTAGTGATTTAGTTAAAGTTATTAAAACCAGGAAAGGTAAAGTTGCTGCTAGACTTTCAAGAAGAGCATCATTTGATGAAAATTATGAAGAAACTATTAGATGGATTTAAAATTAAATTTACAGATTTATTAGACAACAATACAGAAGGTTTAATGGGTCTTACATTGAACAAATGTCAGGTCAAATTGCTTTTGCAAGAATAGGAATAAAATCAAGACAAGATTATCAAAAATTTTAAAAAGTTAAAGAGGTTATGAAATTCCAGAAATTGCAAAAGTTATAAAAGTTTTAAAGGAAAATAAGAAAAATTAGAGTTAGATAGTTTGGAAACAATTTATAAAAATATATTGGAATACCAACTGAAAAAGATATTCAAGGAGGTATTTCAACTGCTCTTAGAAATGTAAGAAAATATAATTATATAAATGTATTTAACCAAGTAGGTTTTCTCAAATACCAGAAATGGGTAATGTTATTGCTGCTGGTGGAATAAGATCATTTGTTAAATATATGCCAGAGTTTAAAAATTTTATCAAGAGCAAAAATGGAAAATTAAATAATGAATTTCTTGATGAAATTGAAACATTAGTGGTACTGGATCAAACAGACTTATAGATAGCACAATAAATAGAACAGATGATTTTGCAGGTATTACAACTAATTTAGGAAAAGTAGAAAAGTATTAGATATTGCTAGAATAACTTCTGATGTTTCTTTTTCATGCGGTAGATACTATGTCAAGAAGATTAGCTGCAATTACTTCATTTGATAAACTTGCAATGTATGCAACTGGAAAATTAAAATTAAGTTCTGCTGATATAAAAGATATAGAAATATTGGGTTTAGCGATAGCGAGTTACAAGGTGTATTTCAAAATATAAAAATTCTTCTTTTATAGAAGGTGGTTTAACTGGAAGAAAAATTAGAAGATTAAATATAGATCAATGGGAAGATCAAGATTTAGCAAACAAAATGTCTTTATATATGAGCAGACATATAAGAAGAGTGGTTCAAGAAAATAATTATGGAGAAATGTTAGCAATAGGAACTGATAGCGGAATAGGAAAAAGTATGCTTCAATTTAGAAATTTTGTTATTACAGCTTATTCTAAACAATTATTGCATGGTATACACATGAAAGATCTTACTTTTTTTGTTAGTGTTGCAACATCTACATTTCTTGCTGGACTTGTTTATGTTGCACAAACTCACATACAAGCAATAGGTAAATCTCCAGAAGAAAAACAAGATTTTTTAGATAGCAGATTGTCGTTTGGATCAATAGGAAAAGCAGCATTTCAAAGATCAACTTATTCTACCATATTACCAACTATTATAGATACTCTTGCAGATCCCCTTTTGGAGCAGAACCTTTATTTAATTATAGATCATCTGGACTAGATATAAATTTAATTACAGGAAATCCTAGTTATCGTTTAGCTGAAAAAGGATGGGGTGCTATTTCAGATGTTCTTACATCAGCAGTAGATGATGAGTTTGATTTTAGTAAACAATCACTTTATAAATTAAAAGCTATCGGACCTTATCAAAATATGTTAGGTTTCACTAACATTTTACAGTATTTAATTGATGACTCTGATTTACCAGATAAACCTAAATAATATAGACAAAGGATAGATAATTTAATATAGAGAGAGTAACATGACAGTATCTTCAACTACAGTAAAGAACTCCTACTCAGGTAATTCAAGCACAACAGTATTTGCTTATACCTTCAAGATTTTTGCAGACACAGATTTAGAAGTAATTATTAGATCCTCTACAGGAACTGAAACAACCAAAACTCTAACCACGCACTACACAGTATCTGGTGCTGGGGATGCGTCAGGTGGTAATGTTACATTTACATCTGGGAATACTCCTGCAACTGGTGAAACAGTTGTTATTAGAAGAGGTGTTCCGCAAACTCAAGCGATAGATTATATCGCTAATGATCCATTCCCTGCGGAATCTCATGAAGAGGGTTTGGATCGTGCAACTATGACTATTCAGCAGATGCAAGAGGAATTAGATAGATCGTTTAAAGTTTCAAGAACCAACTCAATTACAACACCAGAATTTACAGAGGATGCTGCAACAAGAGCATCTAAAACTTTAGGATTTGACAGTACAGGAAATGTATTAACAACAGTTGCAGACTTTCTACCTGCTGGTGGAGATAGTGCAATGTTTCAATATTCAACAACAACAACAGACGCAGATCCTGGAGCAGGAAAATTTAGATTAAACAACGCAACAATATCTAGTGTATCTGAAATGTACATAGATGATTTAGAATTTAATGGTACAGATGTTTCAGCATGGGTACAAAGCTGGGATGATGTTACAGGTAATGATACCAATAGAGGTAGAATAAGAATATCAAAAGCAAATACATTAGATACTTGGATGGTATTTAAAGTAACTGGTGCAATCACAGATGCAACTGGTTATTCTAAAATAACTTTAGTTTACATTGATAGTGCTGGTAGTTTTGCTAATGATGATAAAGTATTTGTTTCTTTTGTAGCTTCTGGAGAAGATGGTGCAATACCAGGATATTTTTATAAGTTTGATACTAACACAGCAGATAGTGATCCAGGTGCTGGAGAAGTAAAATTTAACAATGCTACTTATGCTTCAGCTACAGCAATCTATATTAATGATGCTGATGCCAATGGTGCTAGTACAGCAACAGATGTTCAATCGTGGGGTGGATCATCTTCTACAATTAAAGGTTCATTACACATAATTGATATTAACGATAGCTCAACTTATGCAAGATTTAAAATTACTGCTGCGGTTACAGATGCGAGTGGCTACAATAAAATTACAGTTGCTCATCTAGCAAGTAACAATACATTTAGTGCTGCTGACGAACTATCTATAACTTTTGTTAGAGCTGGAGACAAAGGAGATACAGGTTCAACAGGGTCTACAGGATCAACTGGTTCAACTGGTGCTACTGGAGCAAGTGGAACTAACTCACAACTTGCAATGACATTTGAAAGCACAACAAGTGATGCTGACCCGGGTGCAGGTAAAATAGCTTTTAATAATGGTACACTATCTAGTGTATCAATTTTATATGTAGATGATGCAGATGATGCTAGTGCTGACATATCTGGATTTGTACAATCTTGGGATGATGTATCTAACGCAGAAGCAAGAGGTATTGTAACTGTAACTAAAGAAGGTACACCATCTACTTATGCAACATTTAAAGTATCTGGTGCAGTAACTGACGCAACTGGATATACAAAAGTTCCAGTAACTCATGTAGTAAGTGCAGGATCATTTTCAGATAATGATGGTGTTGGAGTACACTTTAGTTATTCTGGTGCTGATGGTTCAGGAACAAGTTTATCTGGATCAACAAATAATACTATTACAACAGTTACAGGTGCTAATGCAATTATTGGAGAATCAAATTTAACTTTTGATGGTTCAACTTTAGCAGTTACAGGAAATCAAACTATTTCAACTACTCTTGGTGTTTCTGGAGTTGCTTCATTTGCTGTAGCAGCTAATGTTGCACAGGCATCACTTACTTCATCATCAAATGCTGTAGCTTGGGATGCAACTGCAAAACCAAACGCAGTTCATGTAACAACAGAAAACACAACTTTCTCTGCACCAACTAACAATGTTGAAGGTGCTTTTATTGCTTTAGAAATTAATTACAATGGTTCACACACTATTGCTTTTAATACTGCTATCTTTGAATTTGCAGCATCAACTGCACCAACATTTACTTCAACAGATGGTAAGACAGACATATTAGTATTCAGATACAATGGTGCTGTATGGCAAGAAGTAGGTAGAACATTAAATTTAAGTGAGAGTTAAAATATGTATGCAATAGTAACAGATAACGAAATAACAAAATTAATAAGCTATCCTAAATCAATAGTTATTGGTGATGTAAGATACCCAGCTAAAATATTTTCTGTATGGTCAGCTTCTGAATTAAATGCCATAGGTATTTATGAAGTAGTCTTTGATGACAGTAATAAAAAAGATGAGAAGTGGTATATTAATACTAATCAATCTTATGACTTTGATGGTAATGAAGTTACAGCTTCTTATGGTACTGCTACACCAAAGGCTCATGCAGATACAACTTGGTCACAACAAGATAGTGATGATGGAGATTTACCAGATGACAAATCAGTTGGAGATGTAAAAGTTGAAGGATTAAAAACAACATTAATTAGAACTATCAAACAACAAGCAAGTGGATTATTAGCACCTACTGATTGGTATGTAGTTAAAGCAAGTGAAGTATCTGATTATTCTGTACCAACTAATATTGCAACATATAGAGCAAGTGTTAGAACTAAATCAAACGAAATGGAAACTGCAATTACAAATGCAAGTGATACTCCAGCATTAGAAACTTTATACACATACACACAACAAGATGATGGTGTTAATCAAGACCATTAGGCGAACTTCCAACATTGGAGAGTTAATGATAATTCTTGGAACTAACTCCATAAAAGACACAGGCTATGATGTAGCTAACTCTGCTAGATTTGATATGGTAGTTCAGATTATTTAAATAGAACACCAAGTAGTGCAAGTAATAGAAAAACATTTACTTTTTCATTTTGGGTTAAAAGAACTAAGTTAGGCACAAATGATACTATTTATAATGTAAGACCTGATAGCAATGGTGCAAATAGAATTAAGTTTTCATTCTACTACTGATACATTTAGAATTGCTTTAGAACCTATCAATAAATATATATTTACAAATAGAGTATTTAGAGATGTTTCTGCTTGGTATCATATAGTAGCAGCATTTGACACAACACAAGGAACTGCTTCAAATAGAGTTAAGATTTATGTTAATGGAGTGCAAGAAACTTTTTCAGCACAAACTTATCCAGATCAAAATAGATTTAGATATTAATACACAAAATGTAATTAATTTAGGTAGAGATTTAGAAACAAGTTCTGATTTTATTGACATGTATTTAGCTGAATTTGTATTTATAGATGGACAACAACTAGCACCAACATCATTTGGAGAATTTGACGAAGATAGTGGAATATGGAAACCAATAGATGTATCTGGTTTAACCTTTGGCACAAATGGATTTTATTTAGACTTTGAAGATAGTTCAGCTTTAGGAAATGATGCTGCTGGTTCTAATAACTTTACAGTTAATAACCTTACAGCAATAGATCAATCTACTGATACTTGCACAAATAATTTTGCAACAATGAATCCTTTAGATAATTATTATGCTAACTCAACTTTTTCAGAAGGTAATTTACATGTATTAACAAATGCTAGTAATTATTCATTTAATACTTCTACCTTTGCAGTATCTTCTGGTAAATGGTATTGGGAAGTAAAAATAGGTTCAAATACAACTGTAAATAATATGTTTGGAATTGCAGATAGAGTTGCGACATCATCAACACAAACTGTTGGGACATTCACAACATCATATTCATTATTGGGAACTGGTAGATTATATCAAAATAATTCTACTACTGATTCTTGGGGTTCTTCCTATACAACAGATGATATAATGTCTGTTGCTTTAGATTTAGATAATAATCGTTTATTTTTTGCTAAAAATGGTACTTTTCAAAATAGTGGTGATCCTACTTCATCTACTGGTGCAATATCTATAACAGCAGCAGCTAGTACAAGTAATGGAGTTTATTTTCCAGCTTTCGGAGATTTTTCTGGAAGTGATGATACTGATTGGTTGGTAAACTTTGGCTCTCCACCTTATGCAATCTCATCAGGCAACACAGATGGTAATGGCTATGGAAACTTTGAATATGCAGTACCAAGTGGCTACTATTCTCTTAACACAAAAAACCTAGCGGAGTATGGATAATGGCTTTACATTCGTTACACTCATGCAAAGAAATTAACATAGGTTACACAAAGGATTAATCATGGCTTATACAACAATAGACAAACCATCAGATTATTTTAATACTAATTTATATACTGGTAATAATACTGAAACATCTCACACAGTTGGATTCCAGCCAGATTGGACATGGTTAAAAGTTAGAAATGCTGATGGTTCGCATTATTTATTTGATAGTGTAAGAGGTGTTACTAAATATATACAAGCTAATAGCACTGCCGCAGAGGGTACAGATTCAAACCTTATAAAATCTTTTGATGCTAATGGTTACACAATTGGAACATCTAATGCAGTAAATAGCACTGGAGAAACAATGGTTGGTTGGAACTGGAAAGCTGGAACATCATTTACCAATGACGCAAGTTCAACAGGAATAGGAACTATTGATAGTACAGGAAGTGTAAATACTGATGCTGGGTTTTCTATAATTTCTTATACTGGTACTGGAAGTGTGGCTACAGTTGCTCATGGATTAGGTGCAGCACCAGCAGTTTTAATACATAAAAAGATTCTGCTGATGCTGAATTGGCTTGTTCAAACAATAACAAGGAATATGAAATTAAGCTAAACTGAAGCAGCAAGTGCTGATGCTAGCAACCAGACTGGTGGAAGTTTACCTACAAGTTCTGTATTTACAATTGGTACTTCGCCTAGAACAAATGCTACAGAAGATTATATTTGTTATGCTTCGCAGAAACAAGGCTACTCAAAATTTGGAAGCTACACAGGAAATGGAAATGCTAATGGAACATTTGTTTATACAGGATTTAAACCAGCATTGTTATGATTAAAGAACAGATAGTGCACTGGTGGTTATTGGGTTATGTTTGATAATAAAAGAAATACTTTTAATGTAATGGATAAATATTTATGCACTAAGAGCTGAATTTACATCTAATTTGATAGATTTTATTCAAATGATTAGACCAATAGTTTCAAATCTAATACAATGGCTCTGGTCAACATTTACATGTGCTTTGCATTTATTCGTATCAACTGGTGTACCAGCTACTGCTGATTATGTTCGTATTTACAACATAAACTGGATGAAATCAAAAATTTCAAGCAAGATAATGAAATTTGTTTTAGCTTATACAATCTGCTCAGCAATCACAGGTTTTGTAACAATACAACAGCATCACCAATACAATTTAATTCTTGGACAGATTGCGTTAAAGCAGGTTCATTATCAACTGTTCAAATTGTTAATCAATATGAAGAAAAATTTAACAAAGAAAAATTATATGTAACTTATTTTTGTAATGAGGTAAAAAGAAGATGTCTAAAAATATTGCATTACAGAAAATAGAATCACACGAAAAACTTTGTCGTATTATGCAAAAGCAAACTCATCAAAAATTACCAATATAGAAACAGAAATTAAAGATATTAAAAACATATGTACTATGCTATGTCAGCTTTTATAGGTGGTATGTTTACAATTATAGTTATACTATTTCAGAAACTTTAAATATGAGGTCTTTATGGCTAGAAGAAAGAAAGCGGTTACAGGACTTATTAATGAACTTGCAGCACAGCTTGACCTTGCCAAAGACCCAAATATCCTTGTATTTACACCCCTTGGAGGACTAGGACCTGTGGATATTGTTACTTTAAATATGACTACAGGTGAGTATAATGCTTATGATGTTAAAACGAAAAACTATAGAAAAAAAGATCACACACCTAGTGATGGGTATAAGAGAAACACTAAAGGATCTCTTATCAACCGCCAAACAACTATGGAACAAAAGAAACTAAAGGTAAAAATAATCTATGCAACTATCTAAACATTTTAAACTAGAAGAATTTACTAAATCAATGACAGCAACTCGTAAGGGTATTGATAATACACCTGGAGCTGGTGATATAAAGAATTTAGAGAATGTATGTTATGAAATACTAGAACCAGTAAGAGCTAAATTTGAAAAGCCTATAACTGTTACATCAGGATATAGATCAGAAGCATTATGTGAAGCTATTGGTTCAAAGAAAACTTCACAACATGCAAAGGTCAGGCAGTAGACTTTGAGATTGCAGGTGTACCTAACATTCAAGTAGCTTACTGGTTACAAAACAATGTAGACTTTGACCAACTTATATTAGAGTTTTATAATCCAGATGATCCTGCTGGTGGTTGGATTCATGTATCTTACAACGAATCAGGATCAAATAGAAAACAAGTCTTAACTTATGATGGTAAGAAGTTCGACAATGGCTTACCAGACATGGAGTGGAAAGATGGAAAGGTAAAGGATAATGTGGTTAGGTGCGATTAAACTTGCAGTTCAAGCAGGATCTCATATATACAAAAAAAAGCAGCAAACAAAAATGCTGATGGCAGATGCACAAATGCGTCATGCAGAAAAGATGAGTAGTGGTGAACTGGAATATAAAGCGAAGATTATTGAGAGCAATGATAATGGTTGGAAGGATGAGTTTGTACTCATTCTTATATCCATTCCTATGCTGCTATTGGCTTATTCTGTTTTCTCTGACGATCCTGACATTCGTGCAAAGCTAGATTTATTCTTTGAGTATTTTAAAAACCTACCTTATTGGTATCAAGCAATCTTTATTGGTGTAATCTCTGCAATCTATGGTCTTAAAGGTGCAGATATAATGAGAAAGAAATGATAACTAAAAGTTTTGCACAACAATATAGTAAAAAAACAAGTATGTTATCTCAACAAACTGGTAAGAAAAGAAAAAGAAACCTAAATATAAAAAGAAAAAGTAATGGCTCGTAATAAATTTGTACACTTTGTACCTAGAGATAAGCCAAAGAAAAGACCTGGTGTACATAAAAGTCTCAAAATAAAAATGAGAAGAGACAAAAGAAACAAATAAGATATAAAGGTCAAGGTAGATAATTAAATCTAGCAATATTTTAAAAATGATAGAGGTTCTATTGGAGGTTTTAATGAATTTTGCAGACTTATTTAAAAATATAATTTTTATCCCTGTAGTTGCATCCATAGTAGTTGGATCATTTACAGGTATTAAGTATGTACTTAACCTTACAACTACTATCAATCAATCAGAGCAGCAAATTGTAAATCTTGAAAAAGATTTATCTATAGCTCAAGATAAAATTACAGAAATGAATACAAGACTTTCTTCTGCTGAAGCTACTTGGCAGATGGCAGAGAATTTATATAGACAATTAGCAGATCAAGTCAGAGAACACGACTATGATATTAAGGATTTAAACAGGTAATGTATGGAGATTGCCAGGATGGATTACAGATTTACAGCAATACTTATAATTATGCTTACTCTACTGGCTTTGTTTGGTGGACCTGCATATCCTAAAAACGAATATCTTAATGAGTATGGTGTAAGATGTGGTGAAATGGAATTTAGAAGTGAAGATAGAAATAACGAACAAGATTATCATACATATAACTCAAATGATTATGATAATGACTCACAAAATTTTAGTATAACTTATAGAAAATATTTAGGTACAGACTGTAAAACTTCAAAAGAAAATGTAGCAATCAAACAACAATTAGAGTTAATGAAGATGTGTGGTAGGGTTAATAGCAATCCTAGTCTTGCACATAATGAAAACTTTGCTTTACTTATCTAAATGTAGAGGTGTAACTCCTGCAAGAGATAATACTAGACCTCTGATTCTCAAAGTTTGGGATGATATGAAAGATGAGTATAAAAAGAAAACCCAGATATAAAATTATGGGAGATAAGAAGATATTAAATGCCACCTAAAGATTATATATTACCATTACCAAAGCCAAAAATGAAACAGAATAACTATAGATTTTTATTACCACTTGTTGCTACAATTTTAATGGGATTGTCTACTTGGGTACTAATTACTCTTGTAGAACTACAAACTTTAGTTGGAATGTTACAACAAGAACTGTTAAATATAGACAAACAGATGGGTAGAATATATGCTCATATGGACAGGTTAATGGAAAGATAATGGCTATAAGAAAAACTACAAAAGGATCTAACGCAAACTACAGACCTACAAAGAAAGGTGCTGGGATGACAGCTAAAGGTGTTGCAAGATATAGAAGAGCAAATCCTGGTAGTAAATTAAAGACAGCAGTAACTGGTAAAGTAAAAGCAGGATCTAAAGATGCCAAACGTAGAAAAAGTTATTGTGCTAGATCAGCAGGTCAGTTAAAAAGATCATCAGCTAAAACTAGGAACGATCCTAACTCAAGAATAAGACAGGCAAGAAGATGGAAATGTTAGATAAATTATATATAAATTTTTGGTTGGATAGACGATCAATTTAAAAAAATAGAAGATATTTTTAATATGGATTTTACTAACTTTAGTAAGAGAAAAAGAAAAAGTGTAAGTGTGGCAAGAAATAAAACTTGGAAGAAACCTGGAGAACAATCATTAATCTGTGGCTACTGTGAGTGGTGCAAGAAGATGCTTATGAGTGATGCAGGTGGATGGATAGTTACAGCTAATAAACAAAGGTTTTGTCATGATGGTAAAGATGGTAGTTGCTTTGACAAATACTGTGTTTTAAAAATGAATCAACAAAAGGAGAATAATTATGTATGGTAAATCAAAAGGTAAAAGTAAGCTAACAGCTAAACAAAAAACTTTACCAAAATTCTTGCAAAAGAAAATTAAAAAGTCTAAAAAGAAGAAGTAATGAAAAAAGGTTATCACAAAACTAAATCTGGTAAGATGGCTAAGAAGGGTCTTTACTATAACATCAATAAAAAAAAACGAGCTGGTACTTCAATACTAAAAAGAAATCTACTATATCTGCAAAGGCTTATAAAAATATGAAGTCTGGATTTAAGAAGTAAGTTCTTCAAACTCCTGCCATATTGTTTGCTCATCATTCCAAAATCTTCTTCTATGCTGTTTCATTTGTATAGAATTTAAAACTGTAGTATGATCTTGTGCAAAAATTCTACCTATATCTGACAGGCTCATCTTATATTTTTCATTGAGTATATTATGAATAATGTTTCTGGATCGTACAATATCTGTGGTCCTAGTCTTGGTAAATAATTCTTTCTTACTTACCTCATACTTAATACAAACTTTATTAATTACAGAGTCTATCTCTGTTTGTCTAGGTTTTCTAAACTGATAACCAATAATCTTTCTTTCCATTTGTCTTGGTACAATGTGTGTTTCTTTTATCTAATTTACAGCCACTCATTTTTTTTGTGCTAACTCAAAACCTTTTTTAAATCCTTCTTCATAAAGTTTTAACTGCATGCTCTGATAATAAAAAGAAAGCTATCTTATGTTTGTAAATGAAGTCGTTGTTGTTTATTTTTAATATGTTTTGAAATTCTTGTTTAATTAAAGTCATAGATCCCCTACAGATTTGTTTGTTTTTTTTCAGCAGTAATTCTAATGACTATCTAGTTGTCATTAAAAGTTCTTTTGCCTTCTCAATTTTCCAAAACAATCTGTAAGAATCTTTTTGATACTTACTTACTTGTCTTTTGCTTCCAGGAACTTCTGATGTTTCTTCGCTTGAAGATCCCTGTACTTTTGAAGGCGAGTCTTTAACTCTTCCATCTTTCTCCTTTGTTACTTTGGTAAAGTCTAATTTAATATTCTCAACTTTACATTCTACAACTTCCCCTTGTGCGTTGGGGTCGGCAGCTTTCTTTACTTCATCAAATCTTTCAACTAACTGAAAATTAGCTTCGCCAGATTTAATTCTTAAATACTTAGTCATTTTTATCTCTTTTGTCTATATCTTTTTTGTGTAAGTCAAAGGTCATATCATTATAGATAGATAGGTCATGATAGTTATCTGCCTTATAACCCTTGGTAGTCCTAAACAATTTGAGTGTCATCATGATTTGTCCTACTTGATATGGTCTTAGTTTTTTTTTTAAATTCGGTGCTAATATTAAAGTAAATAGCTCTGCAAGTATAGTAAAATTGTATTGGTAATCGCCATAATCTTTCTCTCGATCAGCTACAATTTTCTTCTTAATTTCTTTGTCAATGTCTGTAATTTTCATATTGTTTTAAAGGTATGGCAGAAGAAAACAAATAAGAGGGAGCATTACCAGAAAGGGAAAGAGGTAATATGATTCGCTACTCAAAAAAACTTCCACCACACCATTCAACTACAATTAATAATTGTAGTTAGGTTTGTTATATCCTGATCCTTGACCTTTTGCAAACCTATCGTTAGGTGCAAAAGACGACTGCGGTCCTCTCGGCTTTGCAGGTGCTGAACCAGTATTTGATGGTGTCAAGACAACATTGATAATTCCTGTGGGATTACCTTGTTCGTCAAGATCATCAAATCCTGCTTGGTTGTACCAACTCTCTCCAATCTTTACTCCTATCCTCCAGGTTTTACCTGCTGGACTTTTGGGATTTATTGGTGCAACAAAAGATGGTCGATTATCTCCTGCTTGTTTGTCGGCATTGTGCGTAAGTTTTATATATATCTTATCACTCATATTATATCACTCCTTGTGTGTTTAGTGTTGTTTCCTTAGTCTTATATAGATCATCTAATTGTCTATAAACTCTAAGGTGTTTCTTCATAGCAAGATTAAAAGCATCTTTGTATTTATAACTTCTAAGTTTTCTTAGCTCATAAATACTTTGTGCATTTTTAATATCGTTCTCGATATTATTTATTGCTACTGCATCATGATTGTTGTCATGCTCTGTACCACTTGGTTGTGGAATATTGTTAAAAGGTTTTGCCTTGTAGCCATCATCATTGTCTAAACCTGTCTTTAGATTTAGTGCATTTAAGAAAGCATACTTCTTGGCATAAGACATACCATTACCTGTACCAAACTTATCTAGGTTTCCCATTGCACTACACCCTTCAATATCTACATGACTTGTTGGATCTTCAATGTCATGTATCTTCATTGAACAAGTAACCATGATAAAACTTTCTTTAACATAGTTAGTGTAAGTACAAACAGGATATAACCCATTGTTTAGTAATGCTTCCATTGCAACCTTTTGTACCTCGTCATGTTGTAATGGATTGAAGTGCATACCAGGAACTTTTTCCTTTTGCCAACCTCCAGCTTCACAAGCTGCCTTATGTAGTTTTTGATATATGTTTAGTTTCATGTGTCTAATCCCCATAGTTGTTTGATTTGTTTTTTTTGGTCGTCTATTAAATCCCTATAATAAAAAGGATGATTTAATTCTGGTGGTTCAGCAAAGGATGATAGCTTTGTATATCTCCTTTACAAAATATAATTAATTCTTCCCATGACTTTAATCTTTGTGCCATAAGATTGTATTGTTCTTTTAAATAATCAGGTCTTAACATATCGTGAGTGTCATCAAAGATTCTGTATTCATTTTCATTTACATAAAACAAAAAAGGTTTTCTATTGGTGCAATGATAATAGAAAGCAACTTGGCTTATGTGCATAGGATCAGGATCATTTGGGAGCTGCGTTGTTGCCATGTAGTATTCATCCTTACCTCTCTTCTTCTTAATGCTAACAGGTTTTGTTTTTGCTTCACCTATCTTGTCATTACTTTCATAATCAATACGACCTATAATATCATTGACCATGTCATCACTTTTGCTAGACACATATCTTTCTGCCACTAACTTTTCATTACCAAATATTTCTTTGACAGCTTTCTTCATGTTCTCAATAGTTGGATGTGCATAACTAATCATCATCTCTCTTGCTAGTTTATCTTTAGCATCTACTGGTGGACTATTCTTATCTATTGCGTCTAGCTCTTGTTGAAATATCTCGTCATAATTTTTGTTCTCTAATGTAATCTTCTTGTCGCCTTGATATAAAACTTCACAGGTTAATCTTTGAGCTGTGTTGTTTACAAGATTACCGAATGGTGCTTTGTATCTGATCCTAAATAATCTTCTTATCTCTTGTGGTAGAGAATAGTTAAGTACAAACCTGGTAAAGTTTTGGCTTGAAGATGGACTCCAATGGTCTAACCCCTGACCACCATTGAATGATTTGAAATAGTCTAGTATTTCTTTTGTAATATAATCTTGTTTAATATCATTTGTTTTTCCCTTTGTTTTCAATATGTATATAGGTAAAAACTTATTGCAAGTAAATAAATACAATTATAAATACAACCTAAAAGGTTAATAAACAAAGGAGAATAATGACATTAGCAGAATGGCGTAAGAAACAAGGTATATCACATTATACTTTTGGTACTATGTTAGGTATCAGATCTATAAATCCAGCGACCAACTCGCAGAGATATTTTTTGGAGTCTAAAGAAAAAAGATTCCCTAAACCAAGAATGGTTAAGAAGATATTAGAAGTAACTAAAGGCAAAGTATCTTTGCAAGATTTATATAATGCGTGGTGGACCTATGAAGAAAGTAAATAAGTTTAAATATAAAAGTAAAAATAATTTGGCAGGATATTTTAAATGACAATTCATGGTTTGATAGCTTTGATGATGTAGATAAAATGACTTATGCTTGGTATGAAGATGCTGGGTATTTGTATAGTAAAGATACAAAAATGGTAAAGATATTTACTTCATATTCTTTTGATAACGATAAACTTACAATAGAAATGTCACTGTATTTCCAAATGTATAGTTAAAAATTATAGTAGATAAATGACCCACGATAAAATGTTTGATGAGATAGGTTGTCCT
>UEXL01000167.1_pt1 | contig 29300 bp, 40 predicted proteins | sample 1796671 | NCBI WGS metagenome assembly UEXL01 (sample SAMEA4772471, study PRJEB27181) | metagenome | reverse complement strand
TCATCTGAAAGATCTCATTAAAAGTCATCTTATTCTTAACAGTCCAGGAGATAAAAGAGTCGCATCCATGAGGAGAATCTTCAGATGCAAAACCAATACAAGTTAAATTACACATTGCCATTCTCATAAATAGAGAGCGTTGACCAACATATTCACCTTCCCCTTCTATAGTATAGAAGATCTTATCATCAGAAAGTATAAGAGTTTCTTTATCTAAGTCCATATTCACTTACTAGTATAACCTACTATCTACGTAGTTCAACTGGTTTATACAAACTATAGTAACTTATAAAGACTTGGTTTTACCGGTTATCCACCTAAATACTAATAGATGAGCAGACGTTCTAAGAAACAAGCTGTGGATGTTGAGGACAATACTAATATTGGAGACGACATCTTTAATGGAGATTGGTTACTGGATTTTACTATTCGCAAACCATTTTATTTTAAACCTAAACATCAAGATTTTTATTACACAATTTGTGATAAAAATACAAACATGTCATTGGTTGATGGTCCAGCGGGGACTGCAAAAACTTATATAGCTGTATATGCAGCCCTTGAAATGCTTCGCGAGCAAGAAGTCGACAAGATTGTATATATTAGATCTATTGTTGAATCAGCTGATAAGAGCTTAGGGTCTCTACCGGGTGAGATTGATGATAAATTCTCACCCTATATGATGCCTCTTATAGAGAAAGTAACAGAGATATGTGGTCCAGGAACATGTAGCATGCTAAGATCTAAAGGTTTAATAGATGCTATACCTGTTAACTTTGTAAGAGGTTTAACCTTTAACAAAACATGTGTTATTGTTGACGAAGCTCAAAACCTTACTAAAGGTGAACTAATAACTATTATGACTAGATTCGGTCGCAATAGTAAGTATATTATATGTGGTGATTGTATGCAATCAGATATTAAACAATCAGGATTTAAAGATGTCTTAGACAAATTTACTGATGATGATTGTGATCAACAAGGTATTCATACTACTAAATTTGGTTTTGCTGAGATTGTTCGTAGCAAAATACTACGATTTATTTGCAAGAAGTTGGGTGCTTAATAAAATGGAGCCACAGGTCAGATTTGAACTGACGACAGGCGCATTACAAATGCGCTACTCTACCCCTGAGTTACTGTGGCTAAATTTACCCATATACTGATCCTCCGGATATATTTTCATTATAATACTCATACCAAGTATCATCCTTATCAATATGTTCTACTCTAATAAGCTTACCCCCACAGTACCAGTAATGAGCATTATAACCATCATTATCTGCTTGTCTCACTAAGAGATTATCATTATTATACCAAAAGAACTGCTCATAACCACTAGGCCAGCAAATATAGGTTAAGTTATCTTTTCCAATCAGTCTTATGATAGCCAGCATCATCATGATACCATATATCTTTCTTAAGAATTGATTTATAAAAATACTTTAACTTACTAATCATATGAGATAATTAAGCCAGATGCTTCACAGCGCACGGCTGCGAATGTAGTAGTTGCTCAGCAAGAACCGCCGCATGATACTAGTACAGTTGATGCAGCCAAAATAAATAATTTAAGTATTGATTTCATTTAATTATTTATCCGAATATACCGCTAAAAATTTTAGCAATTACACCTTTAGCAGGTACTTCAATAACTTTTTCTACAACTTCAACAACCGGTTCTGGTTGTTCAGGTTCTACAAAATTAATTGCAATAACATCTTCCGGATTTTTCTTTTGCACGTATTTCGGCTTTATCTAAATCATTTGTTGTAAACAAATATGATCTATCACCCTCCACGTATACTTGAAAGTATTCTTTCGAAGCAGATGTACGTGACTTACTATTCTTTACTTTGCAGACATATGCTCTGCTTTGTTTTGGTCTTTTCATAATTTTTATCCCCAAGAGGTTCCAGCAAAAGGATTACTCATGTTGTTTGATTTAGTACTACCACCTACATTGGCTGCACCTTGACCAGCAGTATGATCAATTGCAGGTTCTTCTGTAGCTATTTCGGCTTCTTCAGTTAACTCTACTGTTTTAACGTTAATAGAGTTAGTAATACCAGTCACAAATTCTTGTGTAGTAACTTTTGGTGTACTTTCTCTATGACAAGTTGCAAAATTACTCCCATGTTCATTAATTTGAACAGATGCTACGCGCACTCTACCATCAGTAGCTTCATCAATAAAAGTATCCGCAGTCTTTAGTACGAACTCCGCAAATTTTTCACAACCAACACCACCTGGTAATACAACTACTTCCGCAACACCCGCATCATCTAGCTGTCTAATTAATTCAATCTCCGGATCATCAGCTGCAACAACTAATTTATGATCAAATGTATGCTCTAAAGTAGTCTTAAGATCTTTAAGACCACCGAAATCTGCTACCCATCCCTTGTTGTCAAGCTCATTTGCTTCGAATGTAATATTAGCAGTAAGATTATAGCCATGAATAAACTGACAATGACTATGAGTAGACCTCCATTGCCTGAACGCAGTACTACCTAGGTTTATTACCTTATTACTTGTAAACTTCATATTATAATTGTATATACTACATTCCTTTAATCAACTGATAATTAGTAATAATATGAAAATATAATAGAATTACTTTAAACCACAGTATATTAGAGATCAGGAACATAGGTTTTCTTACTAGTCTCTTCAATCATTTATTCGTCTGAGATCTTGATTGCAAGTGTTTGATGAAAAAAAATGAAAAAAAATATTTTATATAGGTTGTAGTTGATTATTACTATGTATATGGTATAATTATCAATGACTATGAGTAAGACAGAAAATAACTCTAAATATGAATGGCTAGGTGAGGATGATGAACTCACCGGTGAAAAAGATACTATTGCAAAGGGTATTATGGGTAGTGGGTGTGCTGAGGGCTATGTTCCTCCAGTGCGTGAATACGACGATACGGTAAATGCAGATAAAGAATATATTGCATCTCTACCAGATCTACAGAATGGGCCGTCAAGTCTTATTCAAGGTGCTCCAGTAGCTATTCAGCAAGTTGGTATTCATAACTTTAAACTACCTCTTAACTATAAGAAGCGTAATGGTAAGACTATTGAACTTGAAACTAGTGTAACAGGCAGTGTAAGTTTAGAAGCACATAAGAAAGGTATTAATATGTCACGTATTATGCGTAGTTTTTATGATCATAAAGATGAGACGTTTAGTATTGATAAGATTAAAGATGTACTTACTACATATAAAGAGAATCTTAAGAGCTTTGACTCACGTATTATGCTTAAAATCTCTTACCCTATTAAGCAGACTAGCTTACGTAGTGGTTTAGAAGGTTATCAATATTATGATGTAGTACTTGAAGGTGATCTTACTAAAGATGGTGAGTTTAAGAAGTATCTTCACTTCGACTTTGTTTATTCCTCTGCTTGTCCTTGTAGCTTTGAGCTTAGTGAGCATGCTGAAAAGTACCGTAATCGTGCAACAGTACCTCATAGTCAGCGTAGTGTTGCACGTGTTAGTGTTAGATTTGAAGATTATCTCTGGATTGAAGATCTTCAAGAGCTCTGCTTAGATGCTCTTCAGACTGAGACTCAGGTAATGGTTAAGCGTGAAGATGAGCAAGCATTTGCTGAGAAAAATGGAGCCTTCCTTAAGTTTGTTGAGGATGCTGTAAGACTTCTATATGCTCGTATGAATGGTGATGACCGTATTAAAGACTTTAAGATTGTAGCTTCTCATAACGAATCGCTTCATAGTCACAATGCTATTTCTGTAATCGTAAAAGGTGTCGAAGGTGGCTTCACTGCTGGTGTTGCTCGCGACGTCTTTGAGTCAACAGGCTTGCGTTAGAGAATTAACTATAATCTATAGAGGGTGCTGGCTTATGTTGGCATCCTCTTTTTTGTATAAAAATACATCGTTAAGCATAAATAATAGTATGTCTAAACCTTTTAAATCCCAATTTGACCTAATGGCTGAAGCCTATGGTGATGTTAATTACAATAAGCAGAAGCTTATTAACGAAGATACAGCTGGTAAGACAGTTATTGGTTATCCACCATCAGAAGATTATGAAGAGCCAGGACCACAGCTTGGTGGTGATTTAGATCCTGGTGAAGTTGATTATGATGTTACTGATGCAGAAGATGCAGAAGAAGCTGGATTTAATCGCAAGCAACTAGATGAATTAGAAGATATTGTACATGCTATTCTTGATAAGCGTGATCATGAAGAGCGTGCCGCTAAACACGAAGATGGAGAGCATTAAAAATGAAAAAGGTAAATGATTTCGGGCTAATTGCAGAGGCATATGGTAACATACACCCAGCACCTGAACAGGTTGCAGTTATAGAAGTTGATCCTGCTGGTGAAACTAGCGGCGGATGTCCTAGTTGTGGTGGTGATCGTCCTGACCCATCGGAAATGCATATGGCTAGAGCTGATCTACATAAAGCAGCTCAATATGCTATTAAACTTAGTGAAATGTTGGAGGGTATTAATGCTTTAGAAGGTTGGACTGCATCTAAGATTACAAAAGCTGCTGATTATCTTTCCTCTGTATATCATTGGATTGATTACGAAACAAATGGTCCAAGTACATCACGTTATAATGTTGGTTACGAAGAAGCTCCCTTCAATCCTGCTGAAGATAGTCAATGTTAATATATAATGAAGTCATTTAAAGAATATATAGTCGAAAAGAAGGTAGTAGGTCTTATTGAGTTCTTCGATATAGATGGAATTGGTAAAGTTCCTTCTAAATTAGACTCTGGTAACGGTGCTTATAACGTTCTACACGGTGAAGATATTCAAACACAGGGTGACAAAGTATTTTTTTAGAACGGTTAATGGTAAGACCTTACTATTACCAAAGAAAGGTGAGATTACTATCAATGTAGGTGCTGGTAATACAGAACATCGACCAGTAGTTCATTTAGATTTTAGAATTGGTAGTAAGGAATACAATAATGTTCCTTTCTCTATAGGTAATCGCACTTCTAATTTGTATAAAATACTTGTAGGTAAAGACTTTATTGAGAAAGAACTTGATGCTCTTATAGACGTAAGTCAAGAGAACATTGCAGATAAAGATTTCGAGGTAGATTATGATTAATTTTAAATTATTCTTTGAAAGCAGCTGGTATAATGAAACTCTCCCAGAGCGTTTTTTGGGATGGTGATAGGTTTGATCCTGAAGTAAGGCAGAAACTTTTAGAAATTGCAGCAGATGTCGCTGATAAAGCTGGTGTTGTAGGTGAAGTACAAGATGTGCAGTTGACTGGCTCAATGGCTAACTACAATTATACTAAATACTCTGATCTTGATGTACATATACTGTTAGATTTTGCTGATATTAACTCAGATGAAGATTTAGTACGTGCAGCTCTTGACGGAAGAAGGTTTGTTTGGAACTTACGTCACAATATAAGTATAGGTGGTCATGATGTAGAACTCTATTTCCAGGATATGGAAGACCCTCATGTTGCATCTGGCCTTTACTCTCTCCTTAATGATGAATGGTTAACAATACCTAAGTATAATCCTCCAACAATCGATGAGAGCGACGTACAACGCAAAGCTGATAGTGTTAAGAAGCACATCGACGAACTTGAAATAGCATCTCGTTCAATTAACTCACCTGAGCAATTAGCAGAACTTACAGATGTGGCGTCTGCATTACGTAGTAAGGTATCCTCTATGCGAAAAGACTCTCTTACTGCAGATGGTGAGTTTGGTATTGGTAATTTAGCATTTAAAGAGCTAAGAAACTCCGGCTATATGGAGAAGCTTATTGATGTTGCTAACTTACTTTATGATAACCAGTATACTGATTAATACCAAGCTGGTTTATCACGCTTTGTCCATGTAGCAAAGGATTTATCACTACGTATATACTGCTTATATTTATCTACGACAGATAATTCATTAAAGCCTGGTACTTGTCTGCATTTTTGCTCTGGAGCAATTGCAACAGCGAACTCTGTTTGCTTACCTCGAGGTAAATTCTTAGGCGGCTTACTCAATACAGCAGACATTTTAGTTTCTGTTAAATGCTCCCCTACCATATCGACGAGTATACTCTTTACATGATGCTTTAAAATGCTTATACAACCAAGCATAGTTATCAGTTGAGGTACGACACCATATACCCGATGGATGTTTAATATGAGAAGCTTTATACAGTAACTCTTCTTTATATTTATCAGGATGCAACCAGCGTTTAATTCTACGACCTATTTTTGTCTTTGCGTAGTACTCATCACCATCTAATACACGATGAGCTGTAGACATTAGCTGAGCATACTCGACAATCATCTTAACAACATGCTTATCGCACATTTCTTGAGCTGATATAACGGGGCAAATATTAGTTGTAAAGATGTTCACAACTAATTATATCGGAGTTCCTTATCCCCTACCAAGAGCTTCAAGCTTTTCATCTAAAGCATTAAGCTCAAGTCTTAACTCATCAATACTTACGTCACGACCCTCTTCTGCAGCAGATACCTTAGAAGCAAATTTTAAAAAGTGATCAGCTAGTGACTCACCCTCAGCATCTTCAGTACCTCCGACAACTTTTTGTAGGATCTTCTGGATCAATAGGACCTGTCTCTTGTTTTGATACTTCATCTTCCTTAGAATCAGGACCCATTGCTCTACCAGCACGATCAACTTTCTCACCTTGCTCAGCAGCTCCAAGCATACCAGCAACACCGAGACCTCTCTTGTAAATACCCTCCGCGAGTACTTCGAGTTGTCTAGTTCCATTATTCCATGACTTCTTGCTCATAATATTATTTAATCGGTTAGTATATTTTTTATAGCGTCTTTATCTGTTTCACTAAGCTCATCCGGTACGAAATAATTTATAGCTTCATCTAAATCACTCTGCATTAAAGCTCTTGTCTGTGAACCGGATATTGAATCTTCTTGCATTGGAATCTTGACCACACTAACTAGTGGATACTTCTCAATATTTTTGGTAAAATATTCATACCGCTTAACATCTTCATCTTTAGCACCAGCACCAACCGTAATAGCTATTTCCTTATTATTATCTGCAAATTCATATACCGTTCTTACAGGAGAATTTTCAGCTAATTCAATCTCTACTGGCTTTCCCATATACTTCGCATATACATCCCAGATTTTCTTAGATTGCTCTGCTGTAATACCATCACGATCTTTATTACCTATAATAACAATTCCACTATCTGCATCTTCAAGTAAATATTTAAAAGCTTTGAAATGTCCTTTTGTAGGTGGCTTATAACCTCCAGGCATAAGAGCGACTCTATCTTTATCTCTCAGATGCTCTCCATCCTCATAATACTCTCTAAATGTTTGCATTATCTTGTAATAGGTGTTGAAGATTGACCACCACTAAAGTTAGCTCGGCTAAACTCTAAACGATCAACAAGTTTCACCGCATCACCTGCTCTAGATACTGCAACATAACCTTCTGGTGCTGTTGTCTTCAGAGTACCATCCTCGTTATCGAGGAAGTGTTTTGTATTGTATACTGCGTTGTTATACTTGTTAACGAAAATTTGCTTAGCTTGGGAAAGCAATCTACTAACTTTAAAGATATTTACTATATCCTTTTCTTGAGCTTTGATCTCTGCAAGCTTCTTATTAAATGCTTCAACAGCACGCTTTTTACCAGCTTGAGACTTGAGCCTAGTTACTTGTTTCTCCTTACGACCTTTAAACCATTCAATAAATTTCTTAAATGACATCTCTGAATCCTCTAAGTATTTACCTTGTTGAATTTCTGAGTTAGTATAAATGTTAAGAAGGTCGGAAGGCAAATCTTTATAGTTGACTTTAATTTTATCTGCTGTTTTAAGCAAATCCTTTACTTGCTTTGCCTCATCAACATCAAGAGTAACTGTACCGGTAGTATCTGTAAAGACAGCGTCATCAACCCACACACCAGGTACTTTCTTAAGACCTTTTACAGATATATTATATTGAGGTGGTGAGTTAAGATCATCATATCCCAGTATGGAATACAATTCCGAATACAGAGTTACCAATTTCTTTACCTAACTCAGAGTCAGACTCAACAGCATAACGAATAGTATTAGGCTTAAAGGTAAGATGCTTAACACCATTCTCCATCATTGGTTGCAACGAAGAAGAATCAAACATAAAATCACCTTGAAGTATACCTTTGATACCTAATTTAGGTAGATATTTGAGAGCTTTCTTTAGTTTATCTGCTAAACCAGGAGCGTGTCCATGATTCATCTCCACATCAGCATCTGTATAGTTAATCTTTGGATCTTTATTAAAGATAGACTTCGTACCTACAAAAAACTTACCAGTTTCAGGGTGTCTACCAGCAAAAATAGCAGGTGCACCATCCCATTTAACAGAAGTATTAACCTTTCTCTTAGACTTTCCTTGAAGATGAGAAAGTAGATCAGCAATAAAACCTCTTGCAACACCATACCCCCTTTCACCTTGCGTGAGAACAAGCTCTTCTAGGTGAGTTAAATGGGTATTTGCCTTAGCCTCTGTTAAAAGACTGTAAGTTGCATGGTATTTCTTGAAGCTTATCATCGTTCTATTTAATTATATCGGAGTTCCTTATGCCTTTTATTTTATTGATAAGTTATAACCTGTTCTACCTCCGCTATCGGCACTAATAACAATCTTATCTCTATTGCTTAATATATTATCTAAAATACTGTTAGCATTAGTAACATAATCATCACTAAAAGGTCCCCATGTAACTATTAAACCACTACCCTTATTAAAAAGAGTGTAATAATTGAACTTTTGTTTTAATTCATCAAAATATTCTGCAATTTGAAAAGTCATCGCAATACCTAGCGCTAGATCTACCCTATCCATACTACCACCTTGATCTAACCCCCTTCTTATAATTGATGTTGCAATATCTTCACCTTTTGATGAAAAAAGTGATAATCCCTTTATTAGATCATCGTCATCTGCAGAACCAAAAAAAGGCTTTACCACGCTTACTTGCACCTGCTTTATTGCTTGCTACCTGTTTACCAACAGCTTCTAATGTTTTAAAAGCGTCAGGATTTAGTTGGTTAACTAACTTAGCTCGGTCTTGTGCACTAACGAGAAAGGCAGCTACTTTTTCTATTTCAGATGCATCCTCTGTATCACTAATAGAGCTTGCAGCTTTAATTATCGACTCTAAATTCTTAGTTGGTTGTTTTTCTTGTATAAGCTCATTTGCTTTTTGCAAAATAGCTGCTATAGCTGCTTTAGCATAATTAACTTCATTAGCATCAAGTTTCTTTACATCATGACCTTGCTGTATAAACTCTTCAAACCTTTTAACTAGCGCTGCCACTCTAGATTTACCTGGTCGACCTTGTGATGCTTTTAATTCTACTTCATCCCCATCCGGTAAGACTATATCACCCTTATCTGGATTCTTGCCTTCCGTAAATAACGAAATCAATACTTCTCCTGGTCCTACACCTACAGCACCCTCAGCAAAAGCAAGCTGTCCTATTTGTTTTAATACATCCTCTCCTACAAGTAGGGGGTAATCAGAACTTAATTTTTTATTCAAATAGCTGTATATATCATCAACAGCACCTTTATTGAGAACTTCTCTTAAAATATTTAAATTTTTCTTCCGTTTAGTGAGAGATTGAATTTGCTCATAAAACTCTTTTCTTACTTGATTGTTTGTAAGTTGTATACCATTCTTGTAAATTGCGTTAAGTTTAGGGTTAAGAAGTGATTGAGCATCATCTGTATCCCACCCAGCCTCAGTTATCCAGTCAGATAAAGGTGATGTATTATCTTCTATGTCGGATAGCATGAACATTTTCCTTGCACGTTCATTATCCATTTCTACAGTCTTTACATTACCATCATCAAACTCAATACTAACCTTTGCTTCATTAAATTGCTTATTAACTACTTGCTCATATAAATTAGTCATTCGAATCTTTTTCGAATCATCCTTTTTATTATATAAATTTAAATAAGCGTCTGTAATTTTGCTATCCATAACTGTATTGTATTAGAGTTCCTTATACCTGAATATCATCAAGTGCAGCTTTAGTTGAATCAACACCAAGCTCAAGGAAGTTTTCAATCTGACCAGCAATATCTTTAGCATCCATAGTTTCAAATTCTCCTTGAAGCTCTTTAGCTACACGACCCCTCACTATCATCCGGTACATGTAAGAAAGCTTTAAGTAAAAGACCGACAAGATACTTTTCACCTTCAGGAGTCATTTCCGCTGGATCCTGAATAGGTGGCTGTTCAGCTGTATCTGTTGCATCTAACTCAAGCTCATCGGCTTCAGTAAGACCGTACTTTTTAAATAGTTCTAATGTCTTATTCATTATTTTAATTCTCTAGCTATGTTGTTAAGTTTCTTTGCCATTACTTGATAAAGTTTATTTTTAGCACTAGCAACCATCTTTGTACCATCCCTGCTTAATGCACCAGCTTTAGCATCTACACCACCTGTAACTGCATCAGCAGCTGCTATATCTTGTTGAATTTGCTTAATATCCTCTTGATCCATCTCCCCATCCTCCGCGACACCCGTCATTTCCTCTTTAAACGCTTGAAAGTTATCAAAAGCAAAATCACCACCGGTTATTGTAAACTGATTTACTACTTCACCTACTGGGTCTGTTAAGGTAACGGTAAACTCATCTTGAGCTCCTGGTTGATTCTCTGCGATAAGCTTCAAAAACTTCTTCATACCATTATTTATGGTAAAAGAGAGAATTTAACCTTAGCATTTTCGGTAAATTCTCTTTCTACTTTAGTCAAGCCTGTATTTTTAAGGAACTTCTTAAATTTTTTGAAGCAAACTGCACTTGAATCCTCTCTCTTAACTACTCTATACTTTAACTCTCTTAAAAACGCATCAAACGGTATTGTATCGTATACAATCGTTGTTGGTAATGCATTAAATATACGCTTAACAAGCATATTTTCTACTGGATACTTAGTATACTCGCGATAATAGAAAATCTTTTTAGTATCTGACTCTTTACAGACGTTAATAATTTGATGTAACATAAAATGAGTACCTATTCTGTTTTTATCCCTCTTACTCATCTTACCTAACTCATTTTCCGCAATATAATAATTATAATCCTTACAAGACTGAACAAGAGCCGGCTCTAAATCTATATACTCAACATTCTGTACATCATCAAAGTAACTGGATTTTGTTTTAACTAGAGCGGTAGTAGACATATCAAATATTTATACTAGAGTTCCTTATAAATTAGGTATTGGTTGAGATAATTTAACTTTTCCTAGACGAATGTTTATAATGCCGTTGTAGTAGTCATCTCTAAGTAGTACTTCCTCTTTAAATTGTAGCAAGGTTTCTAAATATGCAAGCTCACTTTTTGATTCACACCAAAATAATATTTCAAACTTAAAGCTTTTCTTTCCCAACTTTGAAATATCCTCGTTAAGTTCCTTAGATGAAGAGGTATAACTCTTCCAATCAGTTTCAACCTCTGATATACGTCGATTCTTCTTTCCCTTGAGCGGTGGTCTCTTCTTTAACGTAAGACATTGCTTTTTACCAATGTACTTTCTATTATTAATAAGGTTTGTTATCCTATAAACAAACCCATACGGAAGTGTTTCCTCTGTTAGAAGGCCTTCCCAATGACCAAGATCAGCCATTATTGATCTCGTAACAATCGCAATGCTCGCAATCTGGTCCACACGTACACTCATTCACTGGCATTCCACAACAAGCATCAGGACACATTTCTTCCTCTGCATCCTCACCCTTTAAGAAGACTCCATTAATACCCCTTCTTTTAGTATCCTTCTCTTTATTATTCTTTTCTTTTTTACCTGCACTACCTCTCCTCAGTCTCAACCCCACCTAGAGGTTTAGCTATTCGTTCGTCACCAGGAGCATAAAAATCACCCTGCTTATCATCCCCAGTTACATTTGTAGAGCCAACACCAGCAGATGCCGTTGTCATCTCAGCCATAAGCTTTTTAAAATACTCTGCAAATGTTTTATCCATACTATTATTTATAGTTTAACTCTTCTTTTTAAAAATAAACCTCAACATAAACGTAATCCATTTCTGTATTATCTAATACGTATAATGCATCTTCGATAGTAGTTAGAATAAGAGCTCCCTTAATATTAAAAGAGGTATTTAAAATAACAGGAATTTCATTTCGCTCTTTAAGTTCTTTTAATATATTATAAAAGAGTTTATGACCATCTTTTGATACAGTTTGTAATCTTGCAGTACCATCAATATGTGTAATAGAAGGTAGTACATCTCTATACTCTTCCTTTACTTTTGGCGCATAACTCATAAAGTCTGATTCAAAAACATCATCAAAATAAGTATCACTATCTTCAAGTCTACATACTGGTGCAAAAGGCCTATACCACTCTCTAAACTTTACTTTCGAATTAAGAATGTCCTTCATATCCTTAATTGAAGGATCACAAATTATACTTCTATTTCCTAATGCTCTCGGTCCTATTTCTGATTCACCCTGCAGTACGCCAATAATCTTACCATCCTTAATATGATTTACTAGTTGACTTACACTACATTTTGTAGCCTTATATTCTTTCTTATAATCATCAAACTTATCTCTATCAAGAATATCAAATCCCATATATGGAGACAATTTCTTCTTTATTTTTGTATACAACAAAAATTGACCTAATGCAAGCCCGCAATCATTTGGATATGGTGGTACAAATAGAGTACCGCCAGCTTCCTTTAAAGTACGTGCCATTCTTTGATTAAACAACACATTTAATGCGCAACCACCAACTAATATCACGTTAAGAGGTAAACCAGATTTTATTAAATCTATTAATTATTACAAATGCTGATTGCTCAAAAACATGTTGTGAAGTAGCAGCTAAGTCATACGCATCTTGACCCTCTATAGAGTTTAATTCTAATGTTAAATTAATTTCTCTACCTAATATACTTAAACAGTTACCTTGTGTCTGGCTATTTTCATAATAGTTAACCATAGGTTGAATCCATTCCTCACGTATATTACCATAACCACATAATCCCATAATTTTACCAGAGTAAACAAGAGAATGATTATCGCAATCCGGTCCAGCTTTGATTTCCTTTATACATTTTGCAAGATGACCGTAAGGTATACCTAAAGAATAACCATAGTCATTTAAACGCTGAATTTTATTATCTCTATATAAATATGTCCTAGTAAAGCAAACATTGCTCCCATCATCATACCCACCACCGTCAAATGATAATAGTGTTGCATCCTCTAAACCGGAAGTGTAAACACCACTTGCAGCATGAGCATCATGATGACTTATACTTTTAAACTTTACATTAGGAAAATACTCTTTAATAAGTGGACCATCATGAAGATTGGTATCGTTTGTTAAAATAGTTTTAATATCACCCTTTACATTATCTTTAATATATTGTAAAAAATCTCTTCGTTGATCATCAGTTGTACCAAGACCCTCGCGATTGCTCATCGTATGAGTAAATGCACCATAACGCTGTTTAACAAAACGTTCATACTCTAAGACTTTAATTTTGTCGTTTTTGTCTATATATGTAGCAGCTGCATCATGGCTTAAATATAAACTTAATATACTTGTAGGATCCACTTCCTGCTCTATTTTTGACATACATATATTTAACATGGTAGCAAAAAATATCAACTACTAGTTGATTTAACGTGATTGTAGATTACTATATTGGTAATAGATGGAACTACTTAAAAAATATATCGATGAGGTTGGTAAGGATTTAGTTCTCGACGACTTTAATATTAAGGAAGTATCTCTACGTTTACCTGCTAGGAAGCACTACTGGGTAGCTCAACTTATTAAGACTAAGATTGCTCGTAATAAAACGTTTGCTAAAAAACGAGAGTTGAAGAAAAATATTACTAGAGAGGTAATTGCTACCTCACCGGTAAAGCTTACTCAATCAGCAGCAGAGCAAGCAGCGGAGAGGCATGATACGCTTGCTGAGCTAAATGATAAGATAAGAGAGTTTGATGTTATTATTGAGTATCTAGAAAAAGTAGAAAAGGTAATGTCGCAAATGGGGTTCGATGTTAAGAATGCTATTGATATAATGAAGCTCGAGCAAATGTAATGATTTCATTTGATTATAAAAAAGCAACTGGTAAGACTCCTTGCAAGTTAGTAGTTAAGTGCACTGATAAAGAACTATTTGATCAGATACGTGAAAACTTTTCTGTGGAAAATACTGGCGCTAGATTTGCTAGAAGGTATTCTCGGTTTGCACCACAACGTAAGTATGTTATTACCCCGACCGGTAACTGTGAGTTGGGACTATACTGGTCAATTAGACAGTATCTAATTAAGAGTCAGATAAAAACCGACATCGAAGTATCTCCTGCTCTAACTAAAGCTATTAAAGTTGGTATTAATAAAGAAATGGTTAATGATTTTGAATTTACTCTTCGCGATTACCAAGAAGAGGTTATTAGGAAGGCTATAAAGCTTGGAACTGGTACTTGTGTTCTCGGAACCGGCGCTGGTAAGACATTTACAACTGCGGCCTTAATTGAAAACTTCTTTAGAGCAGCAGGAGATAGAGATACCTTTAAATGTCTTATGCTTGTACCGGATTTAGGACTTGTTACACAAACTTATGATGAGTTTTTGAATAGCGGTACGACATATAAGCTCACTAAATGGACTGGTCAGACTAAACCAGATTTTACTGCTAATGTAATTATTGCTAATATTGGTATTATTCAAAGTAGATTTGAGGAGAATGAATGGTTAAGACATATCGACCTTCTAGTAGTTGATGAGTGCCATAAAATTACCGCTGGTAATAAGATTTCAAAGATTGTTCAGCAAATAAGAACACCTAATAAGTTCGGCTTTACAGGTACATTACCAGAAGATGATCTCAATAAGTGGTCGATTATCGGAAAGTTGGGTCCGGTAATTTATGAAAAATCATCTTATGAGTTAAGACTTGAAGATCACCTTACAAATGTAGTTGTAAAGATACTCAATATTAGTTACAACCCAGCACCGCACTTTTCTGGACCAAACGGTTATAGGGATGAACTTGAATATATTTATGAGAGTGATAGAAGAAACTCTTTAATACAAAAACTAGTTGGTAAGTTAGATAACAATACTCTTATACTTGTTAACCATATTGCTCATGGAGAAGCTCTAGAAGAATACTTTAGTAAATTAACAAATAAGAAAGTTTACTTTATTAGAGGTTCTGTTGACGTGGAGGAAAGGGAGAAGATCAAAAAGATAATGGAACGAGAGACTAATGTTGTTTGTGTGGCTATTAGTGCAATCTTTTCTACAGGAGTTAACGTTAAGAACATTCACAATATTATATTCGCAGCGGGTGGTAAATCATTTATCCGAACTGTTCAATCAATTGGTCGCGGACTTCGTAAGCATGATGCAAAAGACAAGTTGGTTATCTTTGATATATGTGATCAACTTAAGTATGGACAAGCACATTGTGATAAGCGTAAGACTATCTATGATAAGGAAAAGATCAAATATACAGATGTACAACTTTAGTAGTTGATTTATCTTAATAAGTTGCTATAATTAGAGTATAACTATTATGTCTACTAAAGAGGAATATTATATAAAGCCGAAAGAGTTCAAAGCGAGCTTACAGAAATATTATGACTCGGATATCTTAACTGACGACCTAGCTGAGAATATTAAGAAGATTGCTTATGGGTTGTCCTATAATGGTAGCTTCATTAACTACTCATATAAAGATGATATGATTGGAGACGCTCTTATTAAGATGTATTCGGCTCTTAAGCATAAGAAGTATAAATTCGAAAATAATTCAAATCCGTTTTCATACTTTACTACTATTGCTTATCATGCTTTTATTAATCGCATTAAGAAAGAGAAAAAACATCATCAAGCTATTACAAGCTACAAGGAGAAAGTATATGAGGAATATATGGCAGATCCTAACAACACACAAGGTACAGTGTATGTGAAACCAATTGGTACCGAACATGATTCCGACTATTAAAAAACCCAAGGTAGCAATCTTTTCAGATCTACACCTTGGGGTTCATTCTAATAGTTCTGACTGGCATAATTATGCAGTTGAATGGGCTCTTTGGTTTAGAGATGAGTGCCGTGCTAAAGGTATTAAAGATTTAATTTTTGCTGGAGACTGGCATCATAATCGTTCAGAGATATCTGTTAATACGTTGCAGATATCTGCTGATATATTAGATATTCTCTCAGAGTTTAACTTAATTGCAATTACTGGTAATCATGATATCTACTATAAACATAGAACAGATGTTAATTCGTTATCTATTTTTAAGAGTCGTAAGAATGTAACCGTACTTGAGAAGTACGAAATAGTAGAAGCATTTGATAAGAAGATATCTTTCTGCCCATGGAATACAGCTACAAAGGATATTGAAGAGAGTGACTTAATTGTTGGCCATTTTGAGATTGAGACCTTCAAGATGAATACTTATAAGACTTGTGAAGAAGGAGTTAAGGTAAAAGACCTTCTTAAGAAGTCAGAGTTAGTTATTTCAGGTCACTTTCATACTAGACATGAAAAGAAATTTGGTGCAGGAACTATTTTATATGTAGGTAATCCTTTCCAGATGGACTTTGGTGATGCTGGTAATCAGAAAGGTTATCATATTTTAGATCTCGATACAATGGAGTATGAGTTCTTTGCTAATAATATTTCACCCAACTATAATAAAATCAGTCTAAGTGAGTTAGTTGAGGCTGGTGAGATTACTTCCTTTATAAGATCTAGATTTACGAATAATATTGTTAAGGTTAAGATTGATATGAATATATCTCAAGAGGATATGGACATACTTCAACGCGTTCTTGCTAATCTTAAACCAGAAGTATTGACTTATGATTATGATATTAACTTTAATAGAATACTAGATAGCAAAGAAGATATTGAAGATCTATCTGGTGTAGATATCGAGCAGGCTATCGAAGAGTTTATTAATTCACTTGAACCTTCAAATAAAAAGTCTATAATAGATTATACCCTTGGGCTATACGAGAGTTGTAAAGTATGAAGCAAGTTAATTTTAAGAGAGTAGCTATCCAGCATTTTCTTTCTGTAGGTGAAGAGCCTGTAGAAGTAAAGTTTGATAGAGGTCTACATGTTATTACTGGAGAGAATAAAGATAAGCCCGATAGACGTAATGCTATTGGTAAGAGTACTGTTGCTGACTCTATTTATTTTGCTATCTTCGGTGATACTCTTCGCGAGCTTAAAAAAGACCTTATACCTAATAACATTACTGGTGGCAAGACTCATGTTGAATTAGACTTTGAAGTTGTTACACCAAGTAACACGCGTAATTTTAAAATTGTAAGACATCTTAATCCGTCGAAGGTTTTTCTCTATGAAGATGGTGTAGATAAGACAAGAGATAGTATCGGTAATACAAACAAATATATTTGTGATATGACGTCTGCTACTCCGTCTATTTTTCAGAACTGTGTCATTATGACTGTGAACAATGCTGTTCCGTTTATGGCAAAGAATAAGATAGAAAAGAGAAAATTTATTGAGGATATCTTTGGCTTGGAGGTGTTTAGTAAGATGTTATCACAAATACGTACGGAGTATAATGATATTAAGCGTGAGTCTGATATTGAGGTAACTAAAATGCAGGAAGTAAAAACTACTCTTGGAAGCTATAATAATCAGAGAGATAGTGTTATTAATCGCAGACAGGAAAAGAAAAAGCTCTATCTAGAACGTAGAGATAATAATACTAAAGACAAAAAGGTATTACAAGAAGATTTAGCTACCTTTGTAGAAGGTGATACAGATGCAATTAAAGCAAAGATTGATGATCTGTATATTAAGCGCGATACTTGCGAAGATAAAATTAGTGAGTATGTTGGTGATATAGGCGAGAAAAAAGCTGAAGTTACTCATACTAAATCTACGTATAGTAAAATTGGTACTGATGAAGCTGAATGCCCTGTATGTCTCCGACCAATGGCTGATCATGATGTAGAGCATATGGAGTCAGAAAAAAGAAGCTCTTAGAGTTAAAATGCAAACAATGGTTGAGGATATTAAGGTTGTTAATGCAGCTCTTACTAATGCTAAAGAAATAAAGACTAAAGTACAGGCAGCTATTAATGGTCAAACAAATAAACTTTCAGAAGTTAAACTAGCCAATCAAAAGAGAGCTAATATTAATCAGCAGATTGCACAGATTAACGAATGGGAGAAAGAACTTGATATTGATCTTGCTGCTGTTGAGAAAGGTACAACTGATTTTGATGACCTTATTAACGAGACTGGTGTACGGTTAAAGGATATTGAGAAGAAAGTATCTAAGTTTAAAAAGGAGTTAGCTAAATTAGATATTGTTAAGTATGTTGTATCTGAAGAAGGTGTTAAGTCTGTAATTGTCAATAAACTGCTAGAACTGTTAAATAGTAAGTTACTTCATTATCTTAAAAAACTTGACTCTAACTCTATTTGCATTTTTAACGAATATTTTGAAGAAGAGATTATTAATGAAAAAAATAAAATATGCTCTTACTTTAATTTTTCCGGAGCAGAGAGAAAAGCTATGGATCTGGCTTGCTTGTTTACTTTCTCAGACTTAAGACGTATGCAAGGAGGTGTTAAGTATAACTTGGCTATATATGATGAGCTGTTTGATTCTTCTTTTGATGATAAAGGTTTAGAATTAGTTACTCAGATACTACAGGAACGTACAGAAGAGTTAGATGAATGCTCTATAGTTATATCTCATCGCAAAGAATCTATTAAGGCTGCTACTGGTGATGTTATTTTTCTTACAAAGGAGAATGGTATAACAAAACGAGTTGCATTTGAAGAGAGATAGATTAATATATTAATGTGATAAACACCAATCCTTTCCCTGCTCCATTTGCATCACCTTTTACTTTAAATAGGCATGTTTCACCAGCACCAGTTAAAAAAAATCCGGAGCCACGTGAAAATGGAATGGTAAGGATAATTAATTACCTTGCTGATTATTCTGGTTGTGGTCATTGGCGTATTCTTTGGCCTGAGCAAGTTATTAATGCTTCTGGAAGAGCTATTAGCCAGAGCACTACAGCGATGGTAGCTGATCCGAGATGGTATGAAGGTGTTAAGTGTGTTAAATTACAGAGACAAGCTTCTAAATCACAAGTTGAATTTGTAAAGCATCTTAAAAAGGTACAGCAAGAGCATGGCTTTAAAATTATTTATGAAGTAGATGATGTTGTTTTTAGAGAGGAAATTCCCGACTATAACAAATTTAAGTTTGCTTTCGATACAGAGGAGATTCGAAATAATTGCATTGAGATTATGGACATGTGCGATGAAGTTACACTTACAAATGATTTTATGCGTAAGTTATTTCAATCTAAAATAGGTAATCAAAAGTAACTGTTATTCCTAATTTTGTACCTTATTCATGGATGGGATATCTCTTTAACAGACGTCAAGTACAACAGAGTTATGATAAAAATAAAAAGAAGCCACGCGTTCTTTATACTGGTTCAGGTGCTCATTATGATGTAGGTAACAAGACTGGTGGTAAAGATGATATGTCTGAAGTGGTTTCTGTTATCCGTAAGACTGTTAATAAGTATCAATGGATTTTTGTAGGTGCTTTTCCACCACCTCTAGAGGATTTAGTAAAAGCAGGTAAGATAGAGTTTCATACTTGGAAGAGTTTGTTAGAATATCCTACATTTATTCGAAGTTTAAACGCACAACTAATGGTAGCACCTTTAGAAGTAAGTAACTTTAATAACTCAAAGTCGGATATTAAATTTATCGAAGCTTGTACGCTTGGTATACCATGCTTATGTCAGAATATGGAGACATATCATACTGCTCCAGACGATCTTAAGTTCAGTACTCCAGAAGAGTTCGAAGAAAAAATTGATTGGATTCTAAATAAGAAAAATAGTAAGAGATATTATCAAAATATTGACAAATTACGAAAGATTGCTGAGGGTAGAGTGTTAGAGTCTGAAAATAATATAGGTGCGCATATGGAAGCACTACTAACACCATATGGCTCGGATAAAAGAACCTTGCTTAATAAATGGAATCCGTAGATTTTATAAGGAACTATCGTATAATAGTATTATATGTATAGAAACGTTGTTTATAATGGACGTGATCAATCGATAACTCTGTTTGGATGGAACGAAAACGGTGATAGAACTCGTCATGAGTGTACTTTCGAACCTTACTTATACGTAGAAGATCCTAGAGGTGATAAGACTTCTATTTTCGGTACTAAAGTTAAAAAACGTTCCTTTACAACTGGCTATAATCGTCATAAGTTCCTTCAGGACTCTGGAGTAAAGCGTGTATTCGAGAATGCCCCGCCGGTACAACAGTTTCTACTTGATACATACGGTACTGAAAATGAGAAGCCTGAGTTTAACAAGCATCCTATTAAGTATTGCTTTCTGGATATTGAGACTTACTCAGTAGATAGCTTTCCCGATGTAGATGATCCTACTCATGTATGTAACGTTATTACTTGTTGGGATAACTTTAGTAAGAAATTCCATACGTTCGGTATTAAACCTTATACTGGTGAAGGTCGTGATGATCTTATCTATACTTTTTGTAAGAGTGAGCGTGAGATGTTCATTGCATTCCTTAATTATCTTGAGAAGCAATATCCGGATGTGTTGAGTGGTTGGAATTCCGAAGGGTTTGATATACCTTACATTATTAATCGGATGGAGCGGATACTCGGACAAGAGTATGTCGATAGAATGTCACCTTTACGTAATGTTTACTATCGTATGCGTAAAGGTATGTTTGGTCGTGAGCAAAAACGCTACTTTGCTGACGGTGTTGCTAATCTCGACTACCTGGATATTTACAAGCGCTTTTGTCTTAAGTTGAGAGAATCATATAAACTTGATGCTATCGGTGAACTAGAGCTAGGTCAAAAGAAGATTGATTATGAAGGTATGGCCCTCCATGAATTAGCTGATCAAGACTGGAATAAGTTTATTGACTACAACGTTCAAGATGTTAACTTGTTAGTTAGACTAGAAGAGAAGCTTCAATACATACCTCTACTACGTATGCTGTCATATGTAGGTCTTACTACTCTAGAAGGTGCAATGGGTACTATTGGAGTCATTAATGGTGCTCTTTGTACAAGGGCTCGAGCTAGAGGTGAAGTTATCTCTACTTTTGTTAGAAACGGTGATAAAGATCATAAGAATCCAGGGGCATATGTTGCAGAACCTAAACGTGGCTTTCAAGAGAATATAGTATCCTTTGATGCTAACTCACTATACCCTAACGTAATGATCTCTCTCAATACCTCACCAGAGACTAAAGTCGGTAAGGTTGAAAAGACTACCGATGATAAGGTTGTTATTGCTCATAACTCAGGACGTCACTTTGAATTAACTAGAAAGGAGTTTGTTAAGTTCTTAAAAGATGAAGAGTGTGCGTTGTCGAAGGCTGGATTTCTCTTTAGTCAGAAGAAGCAAGGTATTATTCCGGAGTTTCTTGAGTACTACTACAATAAGCGAGTTGTTATTAAGAAAGAACTATTTAAATGCTTACAAGCACGTAAAAAAGACCCAGATAATACTGAGCTTAAATATGAAGTAGAACGCCTTAATACTTCTCAGATGGTTATTAAGATTTTGATTAACTCTTGCTATGGTTATATGGGCAATAAACGCGCACCTATCGGTGATGATGATATTGCCGCTAGTGTTACTCTAACAGGTCAAGCTGTTATTAAGTACTCTAATGAATTGCTTAAGGATTATATTCGTGAGCAAGTAGGTAGTGAAAATATTTCAGAGCAAGCTCTAGAGCAGTGCATTGTTTACAATGATACCGATTCATCTTACATATCTATCAAACCTCTTATTGAAAATGGTGTTAAGTTTTGGGAAAATGAAGATAAGGGTCTAGTTAACGAGGAGACCTATACAGAAATTCAAAAGATTGAGGACTATCTTAACGCTGGTATTACTAAGTGGTCTAGGAAAGCTCTATTAACGAAAGATCCTCGATTTATATTTAAACGTGAGATGATTGCTGATGCTGGTCTATTCCTTCAGAAGAAACGGTACGTTATGCATATCCTAGATGATGAAGGTATTAAGGAAAATAAGTATAAGTATACTGGTGTTGAAGTTGTTCGTACTACTATGCCTAATGCTATTAAACCTTACGCTAAGGGTATTATTGAAACTATGCTGAGTACTCAGGATTTAGCTAAGACTAATAAAATTTTTAACGAAGCGTATGAGACCTTTAAGACTCTAGGACCTCAAGAAATTGCTTTTGTTATGGGTGTTAAGGATATGAAAAGCATGCAGTAGCTTGCAAAGGTTTTGAAACTGTTAAAGGTATGCCTGTGCATGCGAAGTCTGCTTACTTTTATAATCAACTTTTAGAAAAGTTAGGTACAGGTAACAAGTATGAAGAGATTTCATCAGGAGATAAAGTCCGCTTTATGTATGTTGAAACTCCTAATAAGTATGGCTTGCAGTCAATTGGTTTTAAATATGAATATCCTGAGGAGTTTGAAGAGATTTTTAAGATTGATTATGAGAAAATGTTTGATAAGATTCTATATCAGTCGATTGCTCGTTTTATGATAACGTTAATTGGAATATTCGTAAGCCGTCGGAAAATGTTCAAACCGAGCTCTTTGATCTATTTGCATAAGTTGCAATATAAATAATACATTGTAAATATACGCATGAGTGATAGCTATTTAGATAGACCCCAAGATGATGGAACCCCCAAGGCACATCCCGCATTTAAACGGGGCCAAATCGCAGGTACGGTTAATATTCTTCGTATTATTAAATCAGTGGCCGAAGGTACAGACTTTGGAGATGGTCAAGTTGGCTCTCCGCAGATTGAAGCTGCACGTCGAATTGTTTTGGAATTAAAAAATAATGTCGAGCATACCGCACAGCAATCTACCGCACCAGCGAAGAACGCGAAAAAAGCTCTAGAAAATATTGAAGAGCTTATTAAGTCGATTAATATTTAACTCTCAACTCGCTCATCTGCATTATAGTACTTAATGCGGTCATGCCAAATGGGACTTGCAAGAAGGATCGCTGGAGACAGCTTTCCTTCTTTTGTTTCTTGAAATATGTGTGACATCCATGTCTGTTCATATGGGTGAGCCCAGGTAGTATCGATAAACATCTTTTTATTACCTGTCTTACTTACTATAAGAGGCCAATTAGAGTAGTAAATGTCGCCAGTAGCGTAAGTTAAACCATCTATGTTACCGATTGTACCGAATTGTGTTTTGGGGCAGTTTGGATCTAATCCTTGTTTCGGTAAGTTACTATAATCCGGCCAATATTTTTCTCTTACAGATTGTGGTACATTATACCATGAACACTGTTTGTCATTATCAAAGTATACCTCGGTAAAACATAACTTAAGGAAGTCAAATTCTTCAACGTACATAATCTTATGGATTGTTTCATAAATGTCTGGTACATATTTCCTAAAACCATTTCTACAATATTCACCTTCTTGTTTGTTTGTATTAAAAGTCATATCATCTTCAAAAAAGATCATATAATCTGCATCTGATTCATTAAAGTGCTCAGCTACAGCTTGACGCCCTCCACATATACCTATATTACTACCTAAATGCAATATTCAAACCCGTGCTTCAGCAATAGCTTTATTACCTTTGATAGCATCTTTATCAGTTGAGTTGTCAAATATATAAGTTAGGATGAGTTAACCTTCTGTTCTATCATAGTACTCAATAGTATGGTTAGTTGCTCCGGCATATTAAAGGTTAGCTATATACATTAGTCTTAACTATATTAGTTACTCTAGAAGGAACCTCTTTATTCTTTACAAAATTAGTTTTAATTAAAGAAGTATCTATGTTTTCTAGTTCAGCAGTTTCTGCAATCATTTCACTAGTAAACTTAACGATTAATCCGTTTGAATCTAATGCATATCTTCTATATGTGTAAGGTTCTTATAAGACATAATAGAGAAAATACTTTCCTCAGTACCCATAAAACCGTCTTCTAGAGTTTCTAGTAACGTATGATAGTAATCTCCATTGGCTTTAGCAATAACATCACTATGACCGCCAAATAAACCACCCCTACAGACATATTTAACATCTGCACCAGCATAGTTGTTTATTTCTGGATAATAAAAGCCATGTATCTCATTATTAGCATCATATGGAAAGGATAAGAATAAAAATTCTTCTGATGTAGTAAGTTTATATAAGTTATCTAAAACACTCTCAGACGTTAAATGACCTTCAGGAACAGTATTTGTCAGTCCAGCATCTAACCAATAAAATATTCACAGTCGAACGGATTATATATACGTGCTTCATGTAAGAAAAACATTTTTGACTGCACTATGGGGTTGTACCATTCTAACTTACACTGTGGTGAATCAGATAACCAACCGGCTCTATCAACCCATTCTTGATTAGTTCGTATTTCTTGCGTTTTATCCCAAAAAGGTGCGTATATATCTTCTTTAAGTTCCTCTAACTCTAAAACTTTAACAAACGTATTATGTGGTTCGCGGTGTTGCCATACAAAATCTTCTAAGTCTGCTGGAACATATATGTATAAGTTTTGAGGTATACGGAGAAACCTTTGAAAGTTTTCTATATATTGATCGAACGGTCTATTATGACGGTTAATATCCATAACCCGGTTACTATAGTTGTATTACTCATTTAAAACATGTGGTAAAATAATTTAGAGTCGACATCTTCACCTTTCCACTCATCTCGTTCATACCAATCATCAAAGGTATAAGCATTGTAGTTTTCAGGCTCGTTAAAATACATACATGTCATAATATGCTCTTCCATAAACAGTTCTTTCTCGTTAACTAACAACTGCCATAACTGTCTTTCAAAGTTTCTCGCAAACCGCTTGTAGTTTTCCGGGGTACCACCAAACACACCTCCGATAATATGTTGAGATCGATCATAATTATGATAATATTTTTCAGGTATAGTGTTTGCCCAGAAATAACGACCTTTATTATTTTAGCTAATACTAATATCTTATCAGCTGTATCCTTATTCCACTTATCGAGTAATTCTGGTGTAATAAATTAATTAAAAGTCCTTTTCCACTTATCCCCATTCTAAATTCTTCTGAAACAGACCTCCATGTGATAGCCCAGCATCAACCCAGTAAATTCTATCATAATCATAAACATTATCTATTAAATCATACCAGAAAATTTATTATATTGAATTTCTACACTCGATCCCAAGTTTTAACATACTCTACATCTTTAATACGTTGAATCTTATTATAAAATTTAGACTCTCTTAAATTAAAAACTTTAAATTCTAATTGATTACGATCTACGCCTTGCACCTCAAAAACCACTGCTCTAAATCCTTTAACTCTTCCTCACTAGTAAAGCAAATTACTTTTGTTGGATTAACTTTAAGAATACTAATTAAACTCCATCTATACCAATAATGTCTAGAAACTCTACCACCTAGATCAGTTCCATGTAAGTTAGCATATATAGCTGTTATAAGAATAGTTTTCATTAACTAATATGTCCGTTTATTTGGTCCAACCAACCATTTTCTTTTGAGTTTGGCCACACTAACCAATCTGTAATCTTGTCTTTCGTCTCAAAACTACGCCAAAGCTTAATATAGCCATCAGGATCATTTTTTAACTGTTGTATCTCTTCAGGTCCAGCGTCTTGTCTATTAACCTCTTCACCTTTATCATTTTTAAACACTACTACCCAGCAATGATAATCATCTTCCGGTACTTGATCAAACTGAAGATCAATACAATGTTTAAAAATATTTATAAATGAATTATTATATGCCTTTTGTATTATAAGTACTATTTGGTGGGTAACCTCTATCTATTGTATATTGCTGAACCGCTCTATCCTTAAATCTTACACCAGCAAAGCGCTCATATTCATCTAAAGTACGCTCTTTACCAAACCCATATGGATATTTAAATCCTTTTTAAATTTCTCACCATTAATACCTAAAAGCTTCCTAACTCGTGAGTAGGAAACCGTGTTTAAATCACCCCACTTTGTAACATCACTCCAATGCTTTGGATTCTCCATTCTACCGTAGTGATGCCATGCAATAACCTTATGTGGGTGAAAGATATCATAACCATGTGTATAAGCTCTAACAGCTATCGTAATTTCCTCACCATGAAAGTACATTTCTGGGTCATGTTGCACGTCTGTACTAAATGCTCCATTTGCAAATGCAAAATGTGCAGAATAAAAGCGACCTGGTACTGGACCTTTATAATGCTCCCATGCTGGTATATTCTCCGGTAAAGTGTGAAGCGGGCCATCATGGCCAAAATAATTATACGCTAATCTCCATGGTTCATTATCGATAGGCTTCCCAGTATCAGCGTTATAAGCAGGTATGTAGGCTGTAATCAAAGGCTTTTTATGACCTTCAAGCTCTAATGCATAATACATATTTTTAAGTTGAGTATCCCAACCTTCTACAAATCTATGATGCGAATCAAGTTGAAAAGTAAAATCTTCACCAGTATACTCTTGCTGAATCATATTTCTTGCCCAGCATGCTCCTTTTGACTCATTAGCATCTACATCTAGAATTGTAACTCTCTTATCATCTACCCAATCATCTAAATCATCCCAATCATCTTCCTCTCTATGCTGCCAGCAAACACATACATGTAGAGTGTTAGGTTCATCTGCTTTATCAAACAAATCCTTAAGGGTTGGTTTTAATTCCGGATCTCTATAGCTAGCTATTTGTATAAAGATAGACTTTCCCTTGTACGGTGACATGCTCATATTTATAAAGTAGCTTAAATAAGTCCAGTAACTCTATCTAACCAGCCATTATTTTTGCAATGCGGCCAGACAACATATTCATAAGGCTTATCAGTAACATCTGCTTCAATCCAAACTTTAAGATAACCATCCGGATCATTCATAAGTCTAGTTATTTCAGCTTCTTCTGCGTCACGTCTATACACAGTATCACCATCTTTATTATGTAATGCTATAACCCAAAAATCATAATCACCTTCTTGAATGTCATTAAAACCTAAATCAATACAATGCTTAAATCGATCACACCATTTACTATTAGGATTATTTGGTGGTAATTTATTATCTAAAGTATCTTGCTGTACACACCGATCAACAAACCGTACACCCGCATACGCTTCCCAATCTGCTATAGTTCTTTCCTTCCCTAAACCATATTCACCAAACTTTTCTTCTTCTGTGCAAGTATATCCATCTATACCGAGAAGGTTTCTCATTAAGGTAAACGTATGCTCATTATGTTCACCCCACTTACTATATGTATCCCAATGCTTATCTGGTCTATAATCTCTGCTAAACTCATGATAAGCTACAACCTTATGTGGATGAAATAAATCATACCTTTGTATAAGCTCTAACTGCTATTGTAATCTCTTCACCATGAAAGTAATACCTAGGATCATGTTGTACTTCTTCACAAAAATCACCTACTGTAAAACAAAAGTGAGCAGAGTAAAATCTTGCAGGTACCGGAGTTCTTTGCATCTTCCAGTTTGGTATAGTACTTGGCGCGAAAAACAAAACCCAGTCGGGTGTAAATCTATCAAATGTCATTAACCAAGGCTCTTTAGCCCATTCATCTTTTGGTAACGATGGATGAAAAGAAGTAATATAACCTGTTAGTAGAGGTTTTTTATATCCTTGAAGTTGTAGTTGTAGAATTTCATTTTTAAGCTCTGTATCCCAACCTTCAACAAACCTATGGTGTGAGTCTAACTGTAAAGTAAAATCTTCAAATAGATACTCTTGTTGTATTAAATTTCTAGCCCAGCAAACACCTTTAGATTCTTCTGCTTTGACGTCGATAATTTTAACCCTTTTATCGTCTTGATATTTATTAAGATTATCCCACTCATCCTCTTCACTATGTTGCCAGCAAATGCACACTCTTAAATTATCAGGCTCATCTGCCTTATCAAAAAGATCATCTAAAGTAGGTAGTAGTTGACTATTCTAAATGAGGCTATTTGTACAAATATCTTCTTACCAGTGTAAGGATTCATTAACATATTTATATGTGAACTTTTTATTGCAACCAGTTGACTTATCTCACTCTTATGTTATAATCCATATATGAGTGATTTGAAAGAAATTAGCGCTATTGTCGATGCTGTAGGTCGTACTGTTATCGGTGTCATCATTGATGAAACGAAAACTACACTTACAATGAAAACCCTGTGATTGTTCACGTTCAGCCTGATCCACAAAGCGGTCAACTTCAGGTACAAACTTTTCCGTACTCTTTATGGAGTTTATCGATGGGGATAAGACCAAGAATGACTGGACGTTTAACAAGGCTAGTATTACTACTTCTGATGTTAAGTTGAATGATCAAATTACACAGCAATATCATGCTATTAACAATCCAGCACAAGTACCAAAAGATGAAGAACCAGAAGTGATTCAGCTATTCAAAATATGATGGTGAAGAGGCAGAGTAAAATAAGTAAAAATAAATTATGAATGAAATTAAACTAACATTGCAAGAAAACGAAGTACGTGCTGTTTTTCAACTTATTGACGTAGCGGTGAAGTCGCAGGTCTTCAAGTTGGAAGCCATACTTTATTTTAACAAGCTTCAAGAGCAGGCCAAGGAACAATGGTCTGAGCCTATCGAAAAAGAAGAAAGCAAAGAAGAGGAGGCTGAGTAAAATATATAACAGTATAAAAGTTAAGAGTCAAGTAGTTTACTACTTGACTTTTTTCTTTGTTATATTATAGTAAGTATATGAGTAAGTTTGACGACAAAGAGATTGATAAAGCTCTTGATTCAATTGATAAGATCAATCCGTTTGCAACGTATCTAGAAGACAGTACTTTAAGTCGTGTAGGAGGGTGGATTGATACTGGTAGTTACGTTCTTAATGCTATTGTATCTGGTTCTATTCATGGTGGTATTCCTAAAGGTCGTGTAACAATGATGGGTGGTGAGTCAATGACTGGTAAGACATTGTTTGTCTTAAAGATTCTAGCTAATGCACAGAAAGAAGGTCTTATTCCAGTTATCTTTGATACTGAGAATGCTGTTGACCCAGAAGGTGCAGAGCGTATTGGGCTTGATATTAGTAAAGTAAAGTATGTACCATGTGTTACTATTGAGCAGACTCGTAATGCTTTGTTTAAGTTTCTAACTGCTGTTAAAGAGAAAGGTCTTGAAGGTAAGTTTATTATAGCTATTGACTCACTTGGTAATC
>UEXL01000221.1_pt1 | contig 29310 bp, 35 predicted proteins | sample 1796671 | NCBI WGS metagenome assembly UEXL01 (sample SAMEA4772471, study PRJEB27181) | metagenome | reverse complement strand
TAGTCAGGCCACACCATTTTCAGTCTTTCATCCCCGAATATCCACTGGGTAAGATGCGGCTTTCGTGCCCGATTGCCTGACAGGACTCAAAGAATGACAACTCCCCATGTGGCCTTCCGCTCCAGTAACAGCCTTCATCAGCGTACCGACGGCTTTATCCAGCGCATGAACGATGGTGCCACGCGCCCGGAACCCAAGGAAATCGAGGCCATCATGGCCCAATTTATTGAAGAATCACTGGCCGCCTTAATCACCCGTGCGGCACAGGCCGCAGACCTGAGCCCCGGCATGTTCAAAGTGGTCAACATGACCTGCAACACCATCAGCAAGACCACCCACCTGGTGATCAGCCGCAGCGCCAAAAAGCTGGATCTGCAGCAGAACCGCGCTGCCGCTGACTACATGGATCTGGTTCGTCAGCCCGCTCCCGGCGAGGATTTCTGGTACGTGGCGTTCCCGGTGGATGAGGAAATGGCGGCCCTGGGAAAAAGCCTCCCCGGTCTGTGCGAAGAAAACCCCGAAAAGGCGCGCGGGAACTGGTGCGCTACCTGCTGGCGCTGACCGATCAGGCCATCGACTGGTACTTCGAGCGGCCCATGGCCTTGCTGCAATTCGGCCCGGTGCTGCGCAAAGTTGGCCAGCATGGGCGTGGAAACTACCCGCAAGGCATCACGCAGCCTGATCAACAACCTGGTCCCCAAACTGAACGCTGAACAGCTCAAGGCCTCCGCGGAGTTTCAGGCAAGCCATTGATCCCGCTTACTCCCCGCTCTTCCTCGCCTCGAAATCCTGACGTTACTGGGCACGCACGCTTGCGACGTTGGAAGTGACAACAACGTCTTTCCTTTATGGCGCTACACGGCCTACACAGTGCATCTCTTTTGATAACAAATACTTACACTTGCCGAGTCTTGTAGGGTAACTTCACCAAGTTTTTACAAAACTACTTATTCAACGGATTGCGCAGCAACTACACAGCTCTCTACTATCAAAATGGTATTACATCACAAAAAAACGAGGAGTGAGCCGTGTCTTTGCGCCATGCCATACTTGTCCTGTTACAAGACCAGGAAGCCAGCGGTTACGACCTCGCTCGCGAATTTGCCAACAGTATCGGGCTGGTATGGAACGCCACCCACCAGCAGATTTACCTGGAGCTGGGGAAGCTCAACGATCAGAGCATGGTGAAATATCGCCATATCCCCAAGATGGCAAACCGGACAAAAACTGTACCGGATCACGGATGAAGGACGCGACGAGTTGATTCGCTGGCTTCGCAAGCCAGCAGCACCACCGCGCATCCGCGATGCGTTCATGGTCAAGATTGCTGGCGGGGATCTGTCCGACAGCGCGTCCATACTGCGCGAGCTGGACGACCAGGCCGATCTGCGCCGTGAACGGCTGAACACCTTCGAATCGCTGGCCAGCAAACTGGATGACACCAGCCAGGACCGTGACCTGTTTACCTACCTGACCCTGCGCCGGGGCATTCTTGATCAACAAGCCTGGCTGCACTGGGCTGACGAGGTTCGCAGCGCCCTGAAAAGCGTGAAGAACGGCCAGTATCGGTGCCTACATCGGTGTAATGACCCACAACGCAACAGACACCCTGATCCGCCAGCTCGGCTGGCTGGTTCAGGCCCCTGCCCTGTTGCCCTGCTCCCCCTTTCAGGATGCCGGACACCTGCTGCAGCGAGAGCGGCAAGCAGATCCGGCATTACTTCATCGCGCCGCTGCCCAATTACAGACTCGCTCCGCCCCGCGCCGCCTGGGGCTAATTTTCGAGACGTGGGTCGCTGCGCTGGTGGATGCCAGCCCGGGCCTGGAACGTATTGCCAGCAACCTGCCCATTCGCGAACACGGCCGCACCCTGGGCGAGCTGGACATGCTGGTCCGTGACCGGCTGAGCGGCGAACTGTGGCATTGGGAGTTGGCGCTCAAGTTCTACCTGGCCACCGCCGAGCAGTGGTATGGCCCCAATCGCCACGACACCCTGGCCCGCAAGGCCCACCACCTCTACCAGCAGCAACTGCCTCGCTCACAATCAGATGTTGCCCGCACCCAGCTGGCCGAACAAGGCTGGGAGGTGCACGGGCAAGCCCTGCTGACCCGTGGCAGGCTCTTCTATCATCGCGCCACCCCACCCGGCGATGTGAAACCAGGCCACGGGCACGAACGGGGGTGGTGGCGCACCACCGACGAGCTGGAGGACGGCCCTTGGTCAATCATTGAGCGCCCGTTCTGGCCCACGCCGTTTATGTCAGACAAAGGTACCAATTTCGTTGATCGCGCCACCGTGATTGACTATGTTGAAGGCCATTCACGCCGCTCATGGTCACGGGTCCTCACCATGACCAACCGGGCTTCATTGTTCCTGTCAGCTGGCCAACCCCATGAAATTTCAACAACAACCGCCGGCACTGGTGGATAACCAGGGTCAGGTTGCTTTCGGTGTGTTCCCGCAAACCGTTGCCAGCATCAACGGCCGTGAGGCGGATTACCGCACCCCCATGGGCAAACCCGCCTCCTCCTTTACCCGGCATTTTCATTACAAGCAGTTCCAGTATTTCGGCATTATCAGTGATGAACTGCTGGCCGGTTGCGCCTTTGCCCATACCGGCTACCTGGGCATGGCTTTTTTCTATCTGTTTGAGCCTCAAACCGGCGCCCTGCACGAATACACCTGGCGCTCGCTGCTGGGCAAGGGTTGCGCATGTCGAGTTCTCCGCAACAAGGAGAAAGCGTATTTCGGCAAAAACGTGGATATCCGCCTGGGCTATCAGCAGGACGACCGGGGAGCATTGAGCAAAAGCCTGTCGATGAAACTGGATGACCTGACACTCCATGCCCAGATGGACGAAGGCCCAGACTATCAGCCCATGTCTCTGTGCACCCGCACCGGTATTAATGGCTGGGTGTATGCCAATAAAGTAGCAGGTAAAGCCGTCACCGGATCACTGCAGCGCCAAGGCAAGCACACCGACCTGGCCGCCATAGACGCCAGCGGGCACCATGATTTTCCGCCGGCTATATGCGCCGTGAAACCTTCTGGAACTGGGCCTGCCTGTCCACCCGGGTTGGTGATACCCGGGTCGGGCTGAATCTATCCTGTGGTGTCAATGAGACAACCTTTTCCGAAAACTGCCTGTGGATCGATGATGTCATGGTCCCCACCGGCGGTGTGTTATTTGATTACAACCGTGACGAGCTGATGCAACCCTGGACAATCCGCAGCCTGTGCGGCCGGGTACACCTTCAGTTCACCCCCAATGGAAACCACAAAGAGCGCCTTAACCTGGGCCTGTTTGCCAGCAATTTCAATCAGCTGTTTGGCCACTTCGATGGCGAGCTCCGCCTGGATGACGGGCGCCGCCTGCCTATCGAACGCCACTACGGTTTTGTCGAGGAGCAGTACGCAAAATGGTAGATCAACAACGCGATTCCAGCGAAGACACCGGCCAGCCCCCGTACCGGAAAAGTTCAACGAAAAAATCCGCCGGGGCTACTTCTGGGTAGTGCAATACTGGCGCGAACTGTTCAACTTCAAGTTCGATAAATACATGATTATCCAGGTCATGCCGGGGTTTACGGCATTGCACTGACCGCCATCGCCATCGGCCTGCTGTATCTGTGCGTGGAAGCCTTTATGGCGTCGACTTGGCGCGGTATTTTTTACTTTTTCTTTGCCGCACCACTGACCTTTCTGGTCGCAGCATCGGTCCTGAGGGCACTACTGGAGTTCTACATGGTGGTGTTCAAAATCTCTGAGCATGTAGATGAATTGGTGGGCTTACGTGACACAGTAGATCGCTTGTCCGGCATCAGCGACAGCGTGGACGAAATGGTAGCTGTGACCCGGCGAATTCCTTTCTGGCGCGCTCTTTCAGGCGGCAGCCCCCCTCGCGCGCAAAGAAAAAAACCGGAAAAACACAATAAAAACGACAATAAATAAAACACCGATAATGGCGGCAACTTAGCCGCCATTATCCACTCATCGCTAACATTAATTTTCCTGAGTAGCCTCCAGTGCTGTCAGCAGCAAGCGCTGAAAAATATGCTCACGCACTCCATCCGGGTCCGTCAGCGCCATACGATCCAATTGCGCCGCAAACTCGCTTGGGCTGCCTTCACTGAACAACGCTTTGCGGCCCAGCTTCAGATATTCCTTGTGACTGACTTTTTCTTTCAACCAGGTAAGGGCCGTCATTAAGCGCTGCTCTACCTCGGTGAAATCCGTGCCTAGAGGAAAAACCGGGAAGCTTTCGTTGCCGCACTGCTCTGCGATGTCATGGAGATGCTCCGGATTATTGCGACGGTGCGCCTCGGGGATCTGATAATCCTGGCGCAGTTTCCCCGCTGCCTGGGCCTGCTCCATCAGCTCTACCTGGAAACGGCTATCGGCCACGTTAAGCATAGCCATAACCACTTCTTCATCGGTCTTGCCACGCAGATCCGCGACGCCGTACTCAGTGATTACCATATCGCGCAGGTGTCGGGGAATGGTGTTGTGTCCATAACTGAACACAACATTGCTCATAGCCTCGCCACCGCGCTCACGCCATGACCGCACCATCAGAATAGAACGGGCGCCTTCCAGCTCATGGGCCTGGCTGACAAAATTATACTGCCCGCCCACACCACTGAGCACGCGGCCGTCTTCAATCTGGTCCGAAGCCACCGCGCCCAACAAGGTGACCGTGAACGCGGTATTGATAAAACGCGCATCCTGACGCTGCAAACGGTTCAGCGTTTCATCACCGTAAAGATGATTGATAAAACTGATGCGCGTCATGTTGATTCTGTCGCGTTCCTGATCCGTCATCTCCCGCAGACGAGCGTAGAAATCTCGGGGCCCCAGGAAAAAGCCACCGTGCATCACCACGCCACCGGCCAGGCTTTCGCCGAACACCGCCTTCAGGGCTTCACGGGTGGTGCGATCATCCAGGTCATTGGGCACGATCACGTCATGGGGCAGCTGTAGTTCGTCACCGTGTTTGCTAATACCGTCGCGGAAAATGCCGAACCGTTTCAGGGTACGCAGCTGTGCCCGATCCAGTCGCCGGCTGATTGCCGACTGCTGGCGCAGGGCATCCAGCAGCGCCAGCCCGGGCGTCGCAGGGTTATGCATTTCCAGGCGCTGCAGTGGTGCCCAGTCATATACCGGGCGGCGTATGATGCCGTCGTCGATCAAGGTCAGCAGGCCGTGGGTCATCATTTCGCTGCAACCGTAGAGGCCCTCACGAAAAACCCCGGTGCCCCCTTCCCGCTGAATCAAGGCGTCATGCTCCGGCGGCACATCCCAGGCTTTCAACGCACTCAGGTAACGGGGATTGTCCTGCTCGCGCAGACGCAGGTGATGCACAAGCGCATCGCCAAGGGCACCAATACCGATTTGCAGCGTGCCGCCGTCGCGCACCAGGGTACTGGCATGCAGGCCGACAAAATGGTCCTGAATATTCACCGGCATGTTCGGGGTGCTGAACAGGCGTGTGTGCCCTTCCGGGTCGTCCACCAGAATATCCATCTCCGGCAGCCAGTCATCCACCCGGGCATCGTTACCCATAAACGGCAGGTCCCGATGCACCTGGCCCACGGACACGATGGTTTCACCGGCTTCCGCGAGCCTTGAGCAAGGGCATCAGGTCGAGAGTGACTTCCGGGTTGCAGGAGAAACTGTACTCGTCGTTGCCGTCTACCTGCCGGTGAGCCAGCAATTGCGCCACCACATTCACGCCTCGGGCATTGAGGTCCCGGGCCACATGGGTGTAGTTACTGCTGATGTAATGTTGCTGGGCCACATCACTGCCCAGCATGCTGCCAGGCTGCACGAAAAACTCGAACACCCGAATATTGGCGGGCAGATTTCCGCGCTTTTGCGCCGCCAGATAGGTGAGCTCTTCGTAGTCACCGAAAAGCCGCTCAGCAAACGGATTAAGAAACCGTTTTTCCAGGTCGCTGCCGGCACCCGGCTTGCCCAGCGACAATCCCGTATAGATATCCAGACTCAAAGCTGCATCGGCTTCCACGCGGGCATAAAGTGCATTCACAAATCGATTGGGCTTACCCAGCCCCAACGGCATGGCGAGGCGAATCTCGCCGCCCGTGGCATCAATAACCCGGTCTACCGCCTGCTCTACCTGATTAATTCGATCCGTCACGAGCTCTCCTTGTCATTCTCTTCATGTAGTTAGCATTCACGCAATTTCAATGACTAGCGGCATTGGACACCAGCGTGACCAGCACCACACCCGCGATAATGAACCCCATGCCCAGCATGGCGGGAAAATCGGGCATTTGTTTAAAAAACACCGCGCCCACCAAGGCAATCAATACGATACCCACTCCCGCCCAGACCGCATAGGCTATTCCCATGGGTATAGTGCGCAAGGTCAGGGGAAAGCGCATAAAACGCAATGCAATAGCCCACCACGGTCGTTACCGATGGCCACAGCCGAGTGAAGCCCTGGGACGCATTCAACGCTGACGTCGCGACCACTTCAGCCAGAATGGCAATGGACAAGTACAGGTAACCCATAAGAACTCCGTAACAATAGGCAAGGGCTGGCTATTAAACCGAACATTCAGACCGAAGGGGCTACCTGCAGCTGATTCAACAAGACCTGCCAGTGTGCCAGCTGTTGAGCCGCGAAGTCAGCGTCACGGTGACGAACAATCAGCACCAGGCGCGAGTCGGCGTCCTGATCCGGCCACTGGTTCTGTGGCGTCATCTCCGGTGCCTGTTGCGCCACCCACTGAACCAGCATGGGACCGTCCAGCCCGTTTACCTGCAACAGCGCTTTCACTCGCACCAACGCATCACCGCATTGCGCCTGCAATTGTTGTAACGCGGCCTGCCATATCGGCCAGTCCAGGCCATGGGGCCAGCACAGCGAAGCGCTGAACAGATTATGGCGGGACGCATTCTGTCCGGCAGGAAGGGACGCAGCCGCCTGAACGGCGGGCGCGCTTTTTCCCACAGGGGCAAACAGGCCGGTCACCCGACAACGGCGCGGGAACGATTCATCGAGCAACGTTGCGTCAGGGCAGTCGCTATCCAGCCGGTATTGCCGCGCAGACGCATTCAGCTCATGCAGCTGCGCCTGTAATTCCTGTACAGCAGCGAGATCGGCATGCTCTGCCTTGGAAAGCAGCAGCACATCCGCGCCGTGAATTTGCTCCAGGACTTCCGGATGCCGGGCAATCGCATCGGCACCCGCGCGGGTATCGACCACGGTCAGCACCGACTGACAAACGAAGCGCTTTTTCAACCAGAGATCTTGATCGAGCGGCGCTACCACACCGAAGGGATCCGCCGCGCCGGTGGTTTCAATCACCACGGTAGTGAACGCAGGAATATCGCCATTCTTGCGAGCCATGAACAGGTTGCGCAGCGTGGTGGACAGGGAGCCCTGAATCACACAGCACAGGCAGCCTCCCGCCAACAACGACAGCGACACCCCTTCAGCACCGGTGAGATGCTGATCAATGCCGATATCACCCAACTCATTGATGATCAGGGCCACATCGTTGCGCTCGCTTAGCCAGCGGTTGAGCAGTGTGGTCTTGCCACTGCCCAAAAAGCCGGTGAGTACCACCACCGGAATGCGTTCTTCCATGGCAATCAGCCCAGCGACCAGGGCAGCTGCTCACCGGCAAAAACGGCACTACCGGCTCCCCGGCTGCTTCAATCACAGCAGGTACATCCCAGGGCTTCCGCAGCAAGGTCACAGTATCGGTGTGGCGCGGCAGGCGATAGAAGTCGGCGCCAAAATGGCTGGCAAAGCCTTCCAGCTTGTCCAGCGCATTGTGCTGCTCCAGAGAAGGTGGCGTACAGCGGCAGAGCCGCTCGGGCCGAGTAACAGCCCGCGCAGCCACAGGCGGCTTCTTTCTTGTTACGGGCGTGCGGCGCAGAATCCGTGCCCAGGAAAAACGGCTGTGGCCGTCGATCACCGCTTTCTGAATCGCTTCCTGATGCAGGCGACGCTTGAGAATCGGCAAGCAGTAATTGTGCGGGCGCACACCGCCCACCAACAGGTCGTTGCGGTTCATCAACAAATGCTGGGCGTTACCGTCGCGGCGGTCAGCGCGTTGGCCTCACGGACAAAGTTGACGCCTTCTGACGTGGTCACGTGCTCAAAGACAATACGCAGAGCCGGAAACTGGCTGCGAATCGTGTTCAAGTACCGGTCGATGAACACCTTTTCCCGATCAAAATATCAATATCCGCATCGGTTACTTCACCGTGCACCAGCAACGGCACATCGTGCTTTTCCATGGCTTCGTACAAGTGGAAAATCTTACCCGGGTCGGAGACACCACTGTCAGAGTTGGTAGTAGCACCCGCCGGGTACAGCTTGAAGGCATGCACAAAATCGCTTTTGGCAGCTCGCTCCACTTCTTCCACCGGGGTGCTATCGGTGAGATATAGCACCATCAAAGGCTCAAAAGCTACCCCTGTCGGCACCTGGGCTATGATGCGTTCACGATATTCTGCGGCTTGGGCCACCGTGTTCACCGGCGGGTTCAGATTGGGCATGACAATGGCGCGACCGAATACATTCGCCGTGGCCGGCACCGTTTCCGCCAGCAGATCACCATCGCGGAAATGCAGATGCCAGTCGTCAGGACGGGCAATGGTCAGGGTATCGGTCATGGGGTCACCTTTTTACCGTGAGAATTCGTGGGGCGTTTCGGGGCCGTAGTGTAGCGTTAGTTTGAGGGCAGGCGGAGGTGGGAGCCAACCTGCTAGCAATTGCTGCCCAGGTTGAACGATATTGCGTGCAGGCAAACGCCCACAACAATATTCCCCAACGAAAAACGCCCCGCAATGCGGGGCGCTTTCTAATATGGCGGAGAGGGCGGGATTCGAACCCGCGATACAGTTTCCCGTATGGCTCCTTAGCAGGGAGCTGGTTTCAGCCACTCACCCACCTCTCCGGAATGCGGTACTGCTTGTGGTTTGGTGGTGAACGCTCTTAATCGGCGCTGTCACCAAACTCGCCGCGCATCATAACGATTTTGCGAACAAAATACAGCCCAAAAATCAGGCAGACTCGCTATCTGACGATTTTTCGTGCTGAATTCGCTGATAAATTTCTTCACGGTGCACGGCAACTTCTTTCGGTGCGTTCACACCGATACGGACCTGATTGCCTTTTACACCCAGAACAGTGACGGTAACTTCGTCACCCACCATCAGGGTCTCACCAACTCGACGCGTAAGAATTAACATAATGATCCCTCCTGGGGTCCTTTCATTTCCGTGAGCGCTTTCCGTACCTGAGACTCACGGGTTGCCGTCCTTGACGACTCCTTGGTGCAGAGACCATTAACCCACCCCTGGCACGGGGCCGGTAGTATGCCTGAATCAGATTCTCAAGTCTTGCCGTGAGAGGGGCTAGACCAACCGGTCATCGCCCCATACCTACCTGATGGTATGCCGATCAGGTGCCGGGCTGATCCAGCTCGAACTCGGAGTGCAGGGCACGGACTGCCAGCTCCAGGTACTTCTCGGCAATGACCACAGACACCTTGATTTCGGAGGTGGAAATCATCTCGATGTTCACCCCTTCGTTAGCCAGGGCTTCGAACATCTTGGACGCCACACCCGCGTGAGAGCGCATACCCACACCCACCAGAGACCTTTGCGATCTTGTCGTCACCGATAATTTCCGGGTTACCCAGCTCTTCAGACGCGTTACGCAGGGCTTCCTGGGCGCGGGCGAAATCGTTGCGGTGCACAGTGAAGGTAAAGTCGGCAGCGCCGTCTTTCCCACGTTCTGCACGATCATGTCCACTTCGATGTTTTCTGCACTCACCGGGCCGAGGATCTTGTAGGCGATGCCCGGAGTATCCGGGGCGCCACGCACGATGATCTTGGCTTCATCACGGGTAAAGGCAATTCCGGAGATTACCGGCTTTTCCATATCAACCTCGTCTTCGACGGAAATAAGAGTCCCAGGGCCATCCTGGAAACTGGACAAGACACGCAACGGCACATTGTATTTGCCGGCGAATTCCACAGCACGAATCTGCAGGACCTTGGAGCCCTGGCTGGCCATTTCCAGCATTTCCTCGAAAGTAATGCTGTCCAGGCGACGGGCGTTATCTACTACCCGCGGGTCGGTGGTATAAACGCCGTCCACATCGGTGTAGATCTGGCACTCGTCCGCTTTTAGTGCGGCGGCCAGTGCCACGGCGGTGGTATCCGAACCGCCACGGCCCAGCGTGGTAATGTTGCCATCGCCATCGACGCCCTGGAAACCGGCCACACCACCACACTGCCGCCATCAAGATCGGCGCGCACTTTCTTGTCGTCGATCTCTTCGATACGGGCTTTGGAGTAAGAGTTGTCGGTGCGCAGGGGAATCTGGCTGCCGGTATAGGAGCGGGCGTTGAGGCCCTGCTTCTGCAGCGCCATGGACAGCAAGGCAATGGTGACCTGCTCGCCGGTAGACACCAGCACGTCCATTTCCCGTGGAGAGGGTTTGTCGCTGACGCCGTTGGCCAGCTCGATCAGCCGGTTGGTTTCCCGCTCATGGCGGATACTACGACGACCACCTGGTCACCCTGTTTATGGAAGCCTGCTACCTTCTCGGCAACGGCCTGGATGCGTTCGACCGTACCCACTGAGGTACCGCCGTATTTCTGCACGATAAGAGCCATAAAGTCGCTTTTTCTGCAAAAAAGAGCGCGCTACTTTAGCAGAAACGCGCCGGGATTTCATGTTCAGGTGGTATGGCGAATCAGATCTGCGACCCTTTCCGCCCCCAAAGTGGGTTTTTCAGGCCAAAAATATCCGCTATTTCCGGCCCAACTCCCTACTCAGCCACCCAGCCCTTTACACTTTCCAGCCCCGGGCAATGCAGCAGGATTATTGCCGCCCCCTGGGCCATATCCGGGCGACCGCCGCCGCGACCGTCCACTTGCTCGGCCACGAACTTGAGCAGATCACCCGCTTTGTATCTGGCGGTCAGGTCCTTGGTGACACCCGCCACCAACGCCACTTTATCGCCTTCCACTGCGGCCAGCAGAATCACCGCGGAGCCCAGCTTGTCTTTCAGCTTGTCCATGGTAACCCGCAAAGTTTTGCTATCGGCGCCGTCGATTTGTGTCGCCAGTACCTTCACGCCATTAATGTCCTGCACATCACTGGTCAGGTCGCCGCCGGCGCCACTGGCCAGCTTTTGCTTAAGGCGTTCAATTTCTTTTTCCAGTTCACGCACTTTTGCGCCTGGCTGCGCACCCGCTCAGCCGCGTTGTCCGGTGAGCTTTTCACCGTGGCGGCGATATCGCTGAGCGCCCGTTCCTGCTGGCGCATCACCGCCAGAGCGTGCTCGCCGGTCACCGCTTCGATACGGCGCACGCCGGCGGCTGCAGAGGCTTCCAGGGTAATACGGAACAGTCCGATATCGCCGGTGCGGTTCACGTGCGTGCCGCCACACAGCTCCTTGGAGAAACCGTCACTGCCCATGCTCAGCACGCGCACCTGATCATCGTATTTCTCGCCGAACAGCGCCATGGCGCCCGCTTCACGCGCCGCGTCAATGTCCATCAATTCGGTGGTCACGGCGGTGTTCGCCAGAATCTGGCGATTCACCAGAATTTCGATCTGTTCGCGCTGGGCTTCGACGGCTTCGCCATGGGAGAAGTCAAAGCGCAGATAGTCACGCCACCAACGAGCCTTTCTGCTGCACATGTTCGCCCAGCACATCGCGTAGCGCAGCATGCATCAGGTGTGTAGCGGAATGGTTGCGCATCACCGCACGGCGACGATCCACATCCACATAGGCCGACACCTTGCTGCCCACCGTCAGGGTGCCGCTTTCCAGCTTGCCCACATGCACATGGGCCGCCTGGCGCTTGCGGGTATCGGTGACCAGGAAACGAGCTTCACTGTCATCGCCTCCCATCAGCGCGCCGGTATCGCCTACCTGACCGCCAGACTCCGCATAGAACGGGGTACTGGCCAGCACCACCATGCCTTCTTCGCCGGCATTCAGGGACTCGACCGCTTCGCCATCCTTGTACAGGCCCACCACCGCATCGTCACCGGCCAGTTTCTCGTAGCCGGAGAAATCGGTCACCGCCTCGATATTCAGCCGGTCGCTGTAATCATTGCCGAAACTGCCGGCACTGCGCGCCCGTTCACGCTGGGCGTTCATGGCCTCTTCGAAGCCATCCATGTCCACAGTAAGATCACGCTCTCGGGCCACGTCGGCAGTCAGGTCCGGCGGGAAACCGTGAGTGTCGTACAGGTTAAACAGCACCTCACCGGGCAGTACCTTGCCATCGAGCTGGTCGATGGCACTTTCCAGCACTTTCATGCCCGCCGCCAAGGTGCGGCCAAACTGCTCTTCTTCCGCCAACAAGGCTTTTTCGATGCGCGCCTGGTCACGGACCAGTTCCGGGTAGGCCTCGCCCATCTGCTCGACCAAAGCGACCACCAGCGTGGAGAAGAATGGCTTGTCTTGCCCCAGCTTGTGGCCATGGCGCAGGGCACGGCGAATGATACGGCGCAGCACATAACCGCGGCCTTCGTTGGACGGTATCACCCCGTCGCAGATCAGGAAGCTCGCCGAGCGAATATGGTCAGCAATCACCCGCAGGGACTTCTCTTCCAAATCGTCACAGCCGGTGGCCAAAGCCGCCGCTTTCAAGAGCGCCTGGAACAGGTCGATTTCATAGTTGGAATGCACGCCCTGCAACACCGCCGCAATACGTTCCAGGCCCATGCCGGTATCCACACTGGGCTTGGGTAATGGCTGCAACTCGCCATCCGGCTGGCGATCGTACTGCATGAACACCAAGTTCCAGATCTCGATATAACGATCCAGATCTTCGCCCTCAGACCCGGGCGGGCCACCGGGCACATGCGCCCCATGGTCGTAGAAAATTTCCGAGCTTGGGCCGCAGGGGCCGGTGTCGCCCATCTGCCAGAAGTTATCTTCATCCAGCCGGGAGAAACGTTCGGCGCTGACACCCATTTCCTTGAGCCAGATATCTGCCGCTTCATCGTCGGACACGTGCACCGTGACCCACAGACGATCTTCCGGCAGCCCCAGGGTGCCAGTCAGAAATTCCCAGGCAAACTTGATGGCTTCGCGCTTGAAATAGTCGCCGAAGCTGAAGTTCCCAGCATCTCGAAGAAGGTGTGGTGGCGTGCCGTGTAGCCCACGTTCTCCAGATCGTTGTGCTTGCCGCCGGCGCGGACACAACGCTGGGAACTGGTCGCACGGGTGTAATCCCGGGATTCACGGCCCAGAAACACATCCTTGAACTGGTTCATTCCCGCATTGGTAAACAACAACGTGGGGTCATTATGGGGCACCAGCGAGGAGGACGGCACCTTGGTGTGTCCCTGGCTGGCGAAGTAGTCCAGAAAGGCCTGGCGTAGTTCAGCACTCTTCATAGGAGAAACAATCATTGGCTGGCTGTCAGAGAGGGCCGAGTATAGCGCCCTCAAGGCCCGGTTGCGATGGGGTTTAAGAGCAGGAGCGAGTTGAAAGTTCAAAGTTGAAAGGCGCGAATCTACTGCAGTACTGTCCGGGTTAGCCTGAGCCGCACCGCAATCATAAGAATATACCTCACCAGCCCGGAGTTGCGGCTACTTGGGGGAACACCACCGAAGCCCTCCCCGCGCTTTTCAACTTTGAACTTTAAACTCAGCCCTTGATCGCCGCCGCCAGACACACTGCCAGCACCATCACCAGCAGGATTCGCTTGAGTACACGGGGGGAGACCTTGTGTGCAAAGCCCACCCCTAGCCGAACGCCGAGCAGACTGCCTGCCGCAACCACCAGGCCCGGTAGCCAGGCGACTTGCCCTCGGGCCACAAAAATCGCCAGTGCCAGCACAGTAAAACTGCCAGTGATCGCCAATTTCAGTGCATTGCTGCGCAGCAGATCGTAGTGCAGCTGCCCCGCCAGTACCGCCAGCAGCACAAAGCCCACACCGGCCTGCACAAAACCGCCATACACGCCGGCCAGAAACAGGCCGAGCCACCCGGACAGGCTCGCGTTCGGGGATAGCGGGATAGCATCCGGCGACGGCGACATTTGCGCCGGACGCAGCACCATCAGCAAAGCCACCACCACCAGGGTCGTCAGCAGAACCGGTTTGAGGATGGTTTCCGGAAGAAACGCCGCAGCGACGGCGCCCACCAGGGTGCCCAGCAGGCTCGGCACCAGAATCGCCGGCAAGGCGGCGAACGGCATGGAGCCCCGTTTGTTGAACTGGCGAACCGCTTCCGCACTCTGAATCAGTACCGCCACCCGCATGGTGCCGTTGGCCAGCGCAGCACCCATACCGGTAAGCATCAGCAATGGCAGAATCAACAAGCCACCGCCACCCGCCAGGGTATTGATAAACCCCGCCAGCACACCGGCGCCCAGCAATGCTGCCACTAACCAGGGGTCTGAAAGATATTCCATGGGGTTCCCAGTCCGGTTTAACAAAGCACAAGGATACCCTGACCCACCCGCCAGCAAAATGTGTTGAGGGCACAGGGGCTGTATACGAGTTTAACCCACCAAGCGCGCCGCAGGAGCGTCGCTGACGGCGCGATTCATGCCTGGATCAAGAACCGTTGCCGCACAGAAGGGGCAACGTTCGCGGAGTAAAACCCCACTCTTCCCCGGTGAGTTCTGACCCTGTGGAGTAAACGTAGTAAACAGCCTTTCCGGGTTCGGGGTATCGCGCCGCCAGCGACGCTCCTACAGCAAGGCGCCAGGGTAGCGGCAGGAATTTAGTGTAGCCCGCTTCTTACGGGATTTATCGGAGCAAGCAGGGATCAGTCCAGATCGTCCTCAGAAGAATCCAGCGCCGCAAAGCTCTGCTCGGCATCGAACCCCCGGCTTTGCAAAAACCGTAGCTGCTTGGCCTTTCCTTTCTGGTCAGCAGGGTAGTGCCGAAACCGCCGGGCTCGGACCCCTTTGGCTAAGGCAAACCAGTCTACCTCGGCATTCTCCAGTGCTTCGGCGATCCAGTCGTTCTCCACGCCTTTGAGCTGCAATTCCTGGCGAATGCGCAGGGCGCCCTGCCCTCGCTCAATGCGAGTACGTACAAAAAAACCGGCAAAGCGCCGGTCATCGATAAAGTCGTGTTCTTCGCACCAAGCGAGCACGGCAGCCAGCGCTGGCTGATCACCCAGCCGCTGCTGCAGCTTGGTGACCAGTTCACGTCGGGCATGATCGCGCCGGGCCAGCAGGGCAATCGCCCGCTGACGCAGCTCGGCCTCCGTCAGCGGCTCACTCATCGTCAGCGGCGGCTTCCTCTGCTACTCGTCCTTCATCTGCTGCCGGCGCTTCCGCGGTGGGGTCCGGCAGCAAGCGCGCACGAATTTGCGTCTCAACTTCTTCGGCAATGGCCGGGTTCTCGCGCAGGTACTCACAGGCGTTCTGCTTACCTTGGCCAATCTTGTCGCCCTTATAGGCATACCAAGCGCCCGATTTGTCGATCAGGCCCTGCTGAACACCCAAATCCAACACTTCGCCCATCTGGTTAATGCCCTGCCCTGCCCGTAAAGAATCTGGAACTCGGCCTGACGGAACGGCGGCGACACCTTGTTTTTGACCACTTTCACGCGGGTTTCGTTACCGGTGACTTCATCGCCCTGCTTCACCGCGCCGATACGGCGGATGTCCAAGCGTACCGAGGAATAGAATTTCAGCGCATTACCGCCGGTGGTGGTTTCCGGTTGCCGAACATGACACCAATTTTCATACGGATCTGGTTAACAAACATCACCAGGGTATTAGCGTTTTTCACGTTACCGGTAATTTTGCGCAGCGCCTGGCTCATCAGGCGAGCCTGCAGGCCCACGTGGCTGTCGCCCATTTCGCCTTCAATTTCGGCTTTCGGCACCAGTGCCGCCACAGAATCCACAATGATCACGTCCACGGCACCGGAGCGCACCAGCATGTCGGTGATTTCCAGCGCCTGCTCACCGGTATCCGGCTGGGAGACGATCAAGTCGTCCACGTTCACGCCCAGTTTTTCTGCGTAATCCGGGTCCAAGGCGTGCTCTGCGTCCACAAAGGCACAGGTAGCGCCTTTTTTCTGGGCCTGGGCGATCACGCTCAGGGTCAGGGTGGTTTTACCAGAGGATTCAGGGCCGTAGATCTCGACGATACGGCCCTTGGGCAGCCCGCCAATACCCAAAGCGATGTCCAGCCCCAGTGAGCCGGTGGAGATGGACGGCATGCGCTCGCGCTTGCGATCGCCCATGCGCATGACGGAACCTTTGCCGAATTGGCGCTCAATCTGTGACAGTGCGGCGGATAGCGCCTTTCCTTTATCGCTCATTGTGACCCCTCTCCGTTTGCGGCGCGTCATTCATTGACGCCAACCGTATCTGATCTGTCTTATCTGGCCTTTCGGTCAGTGCTGACAATATGGACAGTATTATGAACAGCATTGGCTGTCCATTGCAACTACCCTGCTTCTGTCCAAATCACTGTTGCTGCCACCCCGCCTCGGCGGGGCAGCGATGAATAGCCCGATTGTGGCTACTTGAGGCGGGCATTCAAGCCCAGTATGGCTTCGTGGATGGTCTGCTGACGGACGGCGTTACGGTCACCGTCAAACTGGAAACGGCGAGCCTCGGCGTAACCCAGCTTCTGGCCCCAGGCAATCCAGACGGTACCCACCGGCTTGTCCAGGCTGCCCCCGTCGGGGCCGGCGATGCCAGTCACCGCCACACTGACGTGGGCGCGGGAATGGCTAATCGCGCCCCGAGCCATTTCCAACGCGGCCGCCTCGCTGACGGCCCCCGATGCCTCAAGGGTTGCCGGCTGCACGCCCAGCATCTCCTGTTTGGCCTCATTGGAGTACGTCACGAAGCCCCGATCAAACCACGCGGAGGCGCCGGTAATGCCGGTCAGGGTTTCTGCAATACCCCCACCGGTGCACGACTCTGCGGTGGTCAACATCAACCGCTGCTGGGCCAACGATTCGGCCAGGGCCTGTGCAGCGGTGAGAATATCGTCGTCCCAAATTGGCATGCGTGGCTAACCCAGATCTACGTTGTGATACACGTTCTGCACGTCGTCCAGATCATTCAGCATGGCCATGAATTTGTCGAACAACTCCATATCCTCTGCACCGATGGTTGTGTAGCTCTGCGGCACGAACTGAATCTCATCCACCTCGAATTCCAGCTCGCCGAAAGCCTCCGCCAGCGCCTGCTTGGCCTTGAAGTACTCAGTATTAGGGGTAAAAACCGTCAGCATGCCGTTATCATTTTCAATCTCACTGACATCCACATCCGCCTCCATCAACGCTTCCAGCACCCCGTCTTCATCTTCGTGGGCAAAAACGAAAATGGCCACATGGTCGAACATGTGACTCACCGTACCCTGGGTACCGATCTTGCATTTGGTCTTGGTGAAGGCCATGCGCACGTCGCCAAAGGTACGGTTCGGATTATCCGTGAGGCATTCAATCAACGCCATGCTGCCACCGGGACCGTAGCCTTCGTAGCGAGCCGGCGAGTAATCCTCACCGCCACCACCTTTGGCCTTGTCCAGAGCCTTGTCGATGACATGACCGGGCACTTGATCTTTCTTGGCGCGATCGATCAGGCTGCGTAACGCCAGATTCGCCGAAGGGTCCAGACCACCGGATTTCGCGCTGACATAAATTTCCCGACCATAGCGACTGTAGACCTTGGCTTTCATATCCGAGGTTTTCGCCATGGATTCTTTGCGGTTTTGGTAGGCGCGGCCCATAGGAATTTTGCTCCAGAGAATAGTAGCCGCTTAGTTTAGGGGCAGTTGCGGCGCCATCCAAGCACCCTGTGCGTGAGCCATCTTGGAAGGTATACAAAAAGGAGGAGAGGGAAAGGTACGGCTAGAACAAGGAATCCAATACGCTACGAATCTCTGCGGATAACTCTAACTCTAGCTGATCACGGGATTCACCCGCCGTTTGGCGTTGCATCAAATACCGGAAAACACCATCGACCACCGAATAATGCAGCGCACTAAAGGCGTCAGTATCTCTGCCAGCAAGGCGCCAAGCTCGACTGACCACCTGTATCAGGGTTTCCTCAATCTCCATCACGCTTGTCCGAAACGCTGGATCAAATAACGCCTGATTGCGAATGTCATACCAAAGCCGATGCGTTGCCGCATCTTGGTAAATGGACTCAGCCAGAGCATCCGCAAAACGGGCAATCACCGCCTCCCTGCCACTGACACCTTGCAAGGCGTTTTCCACCAAGGCGGTGAAGTCAGCCTTGTAGGCAGACACGCAATAGGTAATCAGCTCGGCCTTGTCTTCAAAATAGTAGTGCAGCATCCCCAGCGACAAATCCGCCTTGGCGGCAATATCTCGCAAGCTGGTATTGGCGTACCCCAACTCTTGCAGTGCCTGCTGGGCACTTTCCGCAATCATGGCTTTTTTCTCGCTACGCTTTTGCGCGTTTCGAGTCGCCCTTTTCTGTAGTTTTGCGGGTGCCGAAGCAGTCATAGCTGTCTCTGTATCCATATGATGAAGCGTTACCACGGGGCCAAAGCCCCGTGGCAAGCGCGCACCTTAGCCCAAAAGGGCATTGAGGAAAATACGAGGAAGCTTTAGCCAACCCGGCTGATACTGGAACAGGGTCAACAGGCGCCCCACTTCATGCTGACGACGATTGGTGATAAACCACGGCGGCCTCGGTAACAGGGTCGGACTACCGGCCATGGCGGAGCGCGGGAAGGGCCGAAACGGCGCCTCAACCACCGTGCGCTCCACACTTTCCAGCATAAATGTGTTGTGCACCGTACCGATGCCACTTTGTACATCGTCCAAAGTGTGGCCAGGAAACGCGCCCCAGGGACAAGCAGTCATCAAGAAGCCCAACCCGGTCCACGCATTAATGGCGATCGTGCCGTAGCGCAATTCGCCAATCAATGCCTCGAAACGCTCACGACCAATTTCCTTCACCGTCGACGGATGAATCACGATATTGGCACCAAGGGTTCCATGCAGGCTCTCATTGGCGAAGTCGATGGCGGCCTTCAGATACTGTTCGGCATCAGGCGCTTCCAGCTCATGGGTGGACAGTGCCGGGGCAAAAACCTCGTTCTCGCAGAACCAGGGATCGTCTTCGAGTCGGGTAATGACCGCCGCTGGCGCCTTGCCTCGAGACACCGCAGACACGCTGTTGCCGTGCCCCCGGAACCGGTCCAGACGATCCTGGGCGCCGGGATAGTACGCCAGCCGCTGGGATTCCCCCATCACCTGCTGCAGTTGCTTGAGCAGTGCCGCTCCCTGCTCCCAGCCTTTGGGCATAATCAACGCCTGGCAAGCAACACAGTTAAAGCCAGAGTTGTGCAGTTTCTGGGTGGCCAGGTGTTCTGCCTGAAAACGAATATCCGCAGCGGACCAGTTTCCGGGCACTACGATAGTTGGGCACACAGCCCCAAGCTCCGAAGTGATTCGCTTATCCACTCGAGGCGTTCCAGCTTCGCGGTTAGCACGCCCCTCCTCTCCTACACCCCAGATAATCGCGTCATGAGTAATCTCGGAACCGGTAATATGAATTTCTTCTACTAGCGGATGCTCGGTCAACCAGGCTCCAACATCGCCAGCGCCTTTCACAATACGTAATGCATCACGATCGATCAGCGGACGCAGGGCAGCACTCAAGTATTCAGCCAAATACTCATTCACCGGATTCATTTTCAGAATCACGACCTGATTTTCTACAAACAGTTTCTGGAAGGCATCCAATGGCGCAATGGCGGCAATATTACCGGCCCCCAATACCAGCGACACTTTACCCTTACGACCCGCACGAGGCGTGTCATACAAGGTGGCCGCATTGGCAGGCAGATTTTCTTCTGTGACGCCCGGCTGCATCCAGACTTCTGCCTTAACACCGGACAGCAACAACCGATCCCAAATGGAGTGCGGCGTGACTTTCACAGCAGTTTGACCGGTCACCAGCTTTCGTTTTGGCAGGCTATTGAGAAACGCCTTACCATCCATTTCCGACAAGGTTTGCATCAAGCCATTACAGGCGCCCATAAGGGCATAGGGCCCGGACAACCACTCTTCACCCTGCAACGGCGAGCCAGCAGGAAGTTGCTTGGCACGTGTAGCCGCTGCCACCCAGCCTTCCGATACCTTAACCAGGGCATCCTTGATTTCTTGCAGGATGACCAGCCGCTCGGCAATGGTCGTTTGAGCCCATTGGTCTTTGGCTCCATCCAGAGCAGTCAATCCGGCCTGCGAAGGGGCGAAAATTTCTGGCGTATTCTCTTGTGTGTCCATGTTACTCACCCTCATTCAGCAAGATGTCGCCGTATTGTTCGCGCAGGCGGTTTTTCATCACTTTTCCTGTGGCCCCCAGCGGCAAAGCATCCACGAAAATCACCTTGTCGGGAACCTGCCAACTGGCAACCTTGCCGTCATAAAATTCGAGCAATTCTTTCTCGGTCACATTGACGCTCTCGTCACGAATAGCGACCAATATCGGGCGCTCATCCCACTTGGGGTGACGAGCCGCAATGGCCGCAGCATTGGCAATAGCTAGATGAGCAATAGCAATATTTTCCAGCTCCACTGTGGAAATCCATTCCCCCGCCAGACTTGATAATATCTTTGGATCGGTCACGAATAATCATGAAGCCGTCGGCGTCCACAGTGGCCACATCACCGGTATCAAACCAGCCATCATCAGTGAGTGCGGTCTGGTTTTTCCCGAAATAACTTTCCACAATCCAATGGCCGCGGATCTGCAGATCTCCCTGGGTTTTCCCATCGTGGGGAAGGCGTTGCCCGTTTTCATCCATCAGACGCAGGCTGACACCATAAGGCGGCCGCCCCTGCCCCTCGCGCAGTTGCGCTTTCTCGTCGTCACTTAAAGAGTCATGTTTTTGTAGCAGCTGGTTGACCGTGCCCAACGGTGACGTCTCCGTCATACCCCAGGCGTGAATCAACTCAACGTCGTACTTATCGCGGAATTCACGCAGCATGGACGGCGGCAGCGCCGAGCCCCCCACCACGGTACGCACCAGGTGGTCCAATTTTTTTTTCCAGTCCGGGAAAGGGCTTCGAGCAGCCCCATCCAGATGGTGGGAACGCCCAGGGCCAGAGTGACTTTTTGATCATTGAGCAGAGTCACCAGGCTATCGCCATCCAGATTCGGCCCGGGCAATACCAGCTTGGCTCCGACTGCGGCGGCAATATAAGGGACGCCCCATGCGTTGACATGAAACATGGGAACCACCGGCAAAACGGTATCACGTGCTGCAATGGCAATGCCGTCAGGCTGATTGCCCGCCAGCGAATGCAACACCAGTGAACGGTGAGAATACTGAACGCCTTTGGGGTTGCCGGTGGTTCCGGAGGTGTAACACAGGGCGGCGGGTGCGTTTTCATCCAGCTCCGGCCAGCCACTCACCGGCTCCACTTCCTCAAGCAACTCATCATAAAACTTTAGCCCGTCTAGCATGGCTTCCGCTTCCGCATCGCGGCCGCCCATCAAGACGAAGTGTTTAATGTTAGTCAGCTTCGGCTTGAGGCTGGCGATGGCGGGCAAAAAGGTGCGATCAAGAAACAACACTTGATCATCCGCATCTTCCACAATAAAGGTGAGCTGGTCCGGATGAAGGCGCGGATTAATGGTATGGGTAATGCGTCCACTGGATGCCACGCCGTAGTAAATTTCCAAATGACGGCGGTTATTCCAGGCGATGGTAGCGCAGCGGCTACCTGGCTCCACGCCCAGCTTTTCCAGCACAGCGGCAAGACGACGGGCATTGTGTGCAACAACACCCCAATTGTGGGTTTCCACATCACCACTGGTTTCCACCGACACCACTTCGGTATCGGAGTGATAATCCATTGCATGGTCAATCAATGAGCCCACTGTCAGGGCCTGGTACATCATGGTTCCATTCATGTTCGCATTCATATTGTTCTCCTTAGTGGTTGGCCGCGTCAGCAAGAATCATATCCACCGCTTTTTCGGCAATCATTATGGTAGGGGCATTGGTGTTACCACTGGTCAAGGTTGGCATCACAGAGGCATCCACCACACGCAGCCCTTCCATTCCATGAACTTTTAACTGTGGATCGACCACGGCCATGTCATCTACGCCCATTTTGCAGGTGCCAATGGGATGGTAAATGGTGTCCGATCGAGAACGAATGTGAGCCTCCCACTCCTTGTCGCTAAGCCCATCGCGGATTCCAAAAAGCTCCTGATCGCGGTATTTGGCCAACGGCTCCCCCTCCAGGATTTCTCGGGTCATTTTTGCACCCTTGATGGTGGTTTCCAGATCACGGGGATCGGACAGGAATTTGGGATCGATTCCAGGATCAGCCAAAGGATCCGCACTCTTCAGAAACACCTGCCCACGTGAATACGGATTCACCGCGCAGACGTGGCAACTGAAGCCATGACCAAGGTGCAGCTTGCGTGCATGGTCGTCGACAACGGAAATGACAAAGTGAAGCTGAATATCCGGCCTAGAGAGCGATTCATCGGTTTTCAGGAAGGCCGCCCCTTCAGCAAAGGGCGTAGCGATCATGCCAGTGCCATCTTTCTTCCACTGCATAATGTGTTTCATCAGATTGACCGTACCCGCCGCACCAATCCCGAAGTTATCAGTGTCCTTGCTCTTGTAGGCCAGAATGAAGTCCAGATGATCCTGCAGGTTCTGCCCAACCCCGGGTAGCTCGTGGACCATATCAATACCATGGGGCGTAATATCTTCGAGGCGACCAACGCCGGATAGCTGTAGCAATTGAGGGGAATTAAACGCCCCACCACACAACAGCACCTCACGGTTGGCTTGCACCACTGCATCTTCGCCCTTGCGCCGGTAACGAACACCTTTCGCCCGCTTGCCTTCGAACTCAATCCGAGTGGCATGAGCTCCCGTTAACACCGTCAAATTCTTACGCTCCATCACCGGATGGAGAAACGCGGCCGCGGTCGAGCAGCGCTCACCGTTTTTGGGCTGACCGTGAAACTGGGTTACCTGGTATATCCCGACCCCTTCGTTGTCCCCGGTGTTGAAATCCGCCTGGCTGGCATAACCTGCCTGTCGGGCTGACTCGACAAAGGCATGGGTCATCGGTCGCGGGGTTTTTTGGTCACTAACGTGCAACGGACCATCAGTGCCGTGGTATTCATTGCTCCCATTTTCATTGTTTTCCGACTTACGGAAATACGGCAACACCTGGTCCCAGGACCAGCCCTCACAGCCAAGCTCCGCCCAGCCGTCATAATCTTCCCGGTGGCCACGCACATACAGCATGGCATTGATGGCGCTGGAGCCGCCCAACGCCTTGCCCCGCGGCTGATAACCCAGAACGCCCGTTGAGCCCTGGCTGAGCTTCGGTATTGAACGCCCAATTACTGATCTTGCCGTGCCCCGGCATCATCGCAACCACCCCCGCCGGGGCGCGAATCAAAATATGGTCCCCATACCCGCCGGCCTCAAGCAGGCATACAGAAACAGAAGGGTTCTCACTAAGACGGGTAGCCAGTACTGCTCCCGCAGAACCGCCACCGACGATGACGTAATCGAATTTCATTATGCTCTCCCGGATTATTCTTTTGCTGTTATGTCTGGTCTTTCTCAAAGGGCCTCGCAGGCCTAAATCGAGTCAATCACTTAATCTGGTCAACTGTCCAGTTTTAATCAGCAGCGCTATTGATGAAGTTTTGTAACTGCACGATTTCTGTATACCGCTGACAAACGTCAGGAGGAGAAGACGGCGAGAAAGCTGCTAGGAAGAAAGGAGGGGAACGGCGGGAAGAACATCCCGCTCGCCTGATTATTCAGCGCCATAGGGGACTCTGCAAAACAACACAGGAAACAAGGAATCCCCATGCCTGCGAAAATCACGTATCCTTTTCGCCATAAATAAAACCAACAAGGACTTAATCGTGCACACCCTTTATCGCATTGCGTTGGCAGCGCCTCTTCTCCTTAGCCCATTGGCACAAGCTTCCAACACCTTCGATTACGTCGACATTGGCTACTCCAAGCAGAACACAGACTACTCCGGTTTTGGCGACAGCAGCTCGGGCACCGTAAAGGCCAGTGTCTCTGCCTTTAACTGGTTCCACGCCCGTGGCCGTTACAATGCGGGGAATGTCCGGTTGCCGGAAAAAAACGCACAGCAAGAATCCTGGTCGGTGATTGGCTTGGGGATTCACTATCCATTCAACGCCCAAACATCCATTTTCGCGGGCTCAGACCACAACAAACTTGAGCTACAAAACGGCTCCATCGACCGCGGCTGGTACCACCACATCGGCCTCAGACACGAATTCAATGAAAAATGGCAGATTGGACTTGAGCTCGGCGAATCCGATGTGCTGTTTCGCGACACCGCCTCGCTTATCGAAGCCATTTATAAAGTCACCCCGCAAGTTGGGCTTTCTGCCACGCTGCGCGATTACGATGACCTGGACCTAACTGAATACGAGATTGGTGTACGCTGGTTCTTCCGGGACTAAACACGGCAAGGTCAGTATCACTGCTGAGTGGCGCCTGTTCCAGTTGGCGGCCACTCAGCCGTAAGTGCTGCAGGGGCAATCCCGATCATCGCAAAACAGCTACCGAATTAGTTCTCCAGTTCCGCCAGTGACTCTTCGAAGTAATCCAGGAAACGCTGGATATGCGGCAGTGTATCGCGGCAGCCGATAACGCCGAATTCCAAGCTATCCTTGTAGCTCACCACGGTAATGTTCAGCGCATAGCCATGCAGTACCAGCGATACAGGATAAGAAGCCAACATTTCGGCACCGTTGAGATACAGCGGATCTTGGGCCCAGGAACGTTGGAAATCACCAGATTGAACATGGGACTTACCCGCCCGGACAATCCGGTCACCTGACCAAGCGACAACGGCACATTCGTGAGTACGGTATAGACATCGATCTCGGATTTCTGCATATCGCCAAGCCGGGACTTCACCCCTTTCATGGAGTCCTGAATAGCCGCCAGCCGGTTCAGAGGCTCCGCGATATGCGTTCCCAGGCTGACCTGCACGGTGGTAATAGCATTACCACCGTCGCCCGCCTGGTCCGCACTTCGCAACGACACCGGCACCTGAGCCACCAGCGGCTGATCCGGTAGCGCCTCCTGACTCAACAGGTAACGCCGCAGAGCCCCACCACACACATGGCCAGAAAAATGTCGTTCACCGTCCCGCCATGTTGTTTTCCCGCGGCCTTGATCCGTGGCAGCGACCAGGATTGAGCGGCAAAGCGCCGGGCACCGGTTACCCGTCGATTGAGCTGGGTTTTGGGCGCCCGGTAGATGGTCTTCACATTGCCATCCTTCGGCTGGCGCAGCAGGTCCACCAACTGTCCGCTGCCCCGGCGCAGATTATTCACCGTGCCTTTCATGCCGGTAGCCACAGCCGGAGCGCCACTACTTTTTCTCGGCTTCTTCTCCGCATTCCATTCACCAGACCAAGGCGCCGGCAAACGGTCTTCGGCGCTGGTGGCCAGTCGTGACTGCATCAGGTGCATCCCGGCCACTCCATCCACCATGGAATGGTGCATCTTGGTGTAGAGGGCGAAGCGGTTCCCTTCCAGCCCTTCAATCAGGTAGCTCTCCCACAACGGACGGCTGGGATCCAGACGTTGGGCGTGCAACCGTGAGACCAGTGCCAGCAACTCACGCACTCGCCCCGGGCGCGGCAACGCGGAATGCCGCACGTGGTAATCAATGTCGAACGTCTTGTCTTCCACCCAGGCTGCATCCATGCGCATAGGCAGATGCGACTGGATTTTCTGATTAAAAGGACGACAGATTCCATTCACCTCTACCAGATAGCGATAGATCCCTTCTATGTAATCCGCAGGCGCGTCATCAGGAATGGCAAACAACGCCAGCCCACCCCACATGCATAGGGGTCTCGCGGGTCTCCATCATCAACCAGCCGGAATCCATAATGGACAATTTACGGGCCATTTTACTGCTCCTTATTATTATCGGTGTCGCTTTGACCTGACTATAACGATGCAGGCACGAGAGTCCTATCATCCGGTTTTTCTGTTCAGGAGCATTACCTTATTCGTTGTCTTTGGTTATCAACGGTCAATCGGGAGGAATTGATGGCGAGTGAGGACATGTACCCCATGAATCCTCTCCCATATCGCTATATCATGACCGCCCACTGATTTATTGCCCCATGGAGGACCTGTGAGCGCGGACCTGAGCCAACATACGCCTATGATGCATGGGTGTGTTTAGTTTGCTTTTAAAGCTCTTGGCGACCATCTTAATTGCTCGCTACACCAAAGCCTACACATGGGTGGTGGATTTTGGCGGATGTAGATGGACAGTGCTAGATATAAGAAAGCACTGCCGTACACAACTGCGAATAAAGTGATCGTAAGAAGTTAATCCAAGTTTAGCAGGGTATAGCGGGCGCGGGTCGTGGGTAGCTTCCTCGCTTTTCCATGACTCCAAAACTGACCAAAAGGTCAGTCATTGGCTACGCCTCTTGTAGCAGATTCTCCAATTTATTCGCATCCTATCATCCTATACTGCTGCTGTTTCTTAGCCCTGACACAGCTTCATTAAGGGTTTTCCTAACTATAAAGACTGCCTTTCTCCGTGGGCAACTCGGAAGGTTAATGTAAGGGAACAAATTAAGGAGGGAATAATTCAGCGTGCAGTCAGATAAGCCCCACCATCGCCATACGCGGCGATGGTGGCACTTCGAAAACGGTTTACTGCGATCGATACATCAAAACACGATGATTACGGGAATCAGAAACTAATACCCCCTGGTCCATGAACTTTACGTCGCTTGGTAAATTCAACGTACGCGCCGTGGGGGTTACGTCACTGGCGCCGTTCTGATCATCGTCGTTTGCCCTTTCGTGCTTGAAATCCCCTTGACCGAGGACCACGTCAGCAGGCTCGAAACTGGCGGTCGGGAAGCGATTCCAAACCAGTATACGGCTGTTCAGCTGATCAGCAATGGCGAGTTGAACGCCATTGGAATCGACCTCATAAGGCAGCTCAAGGGTCCTACCTGAAGGCTCGCTATCCCTGGTGCCATCTTGATCATCATCATTCCTTGCATTGTGTGTAAAATCACTTTGGCCTAGTACCAGGTCGGCGGGTTGAAAGTTAGAGGTTGGGAAGTCGCTCCAGATCAAAACCCGGTTATTGTTTCGGTCCGTGACCACGAGCCGTTTGCCGTCGGTCCACAACCCTGCCGGCGAAGACAGAGTTCTCGCCGTCGGCGCCGCCTCCGCAGTGCCGTCTTGATCGTCATCGTTCTCGTCGCAGTGAGTGAAATCGTTTTGCCCCAATACTAAATCGGCACCTTGACCGCTACTGCTCGGCACGCTGTTCCAAATCAAAACTCGATGGTTGCCCCGATCCACGACAACCAACTTACCATCAGGTGTTATTGCAACACCCCCTGGCCCGGCAATCCGGTCTTGCGCACAGCCTTTACTCCCAGAAGTGAAGTCTTGTTGACCCACCACCACATCCGGTTGTGCCGAACCATCAGTTGGAATATTGTTATAAATCAACACCCTAAAATTAAAAATATCGGCAACCGCAACCTTGTTATTACCAACGCCAACCCCCACGGGAATCTTCATCTTGTTTTTTCCGATACCTCCAGCATCCGAGGTAAAATCACTTTGCGCCAAAACAAAATCCGCCGTCATATTATCTACCGTGGGCAGCGAATTAAAACCAAGCACTCGATTGTTATAGCTATCAGCGATAAACAGTGCTCCATTGGCGAGATCAGCGCGCTCGGGAATATTCAATGTATTCGCAGCTACGGAGCCATTCTGATTTTTCTGCGAGCCGACAAAATCAGCTTGACCGATGACAACATCTGCCTCCTGGAAGCTATTCAGCTTGACGAAATTAGCCGTTCCACCACTATTGCTGCTGCTTCCTCCCCCACCGCCACCACAAGCAGCGAGGACCATACATGCAGCCAACGTTATCGTCGCACATACAACATCATTACCTTTTTTAGCTTGCCTTTTTCCTTGGCTGCCTCTTTCTATTTCTTTCATGATCAGTTCCTTATGTAGAGGACTTTAAAATACGTTTTCATGAGCCCCGATATCGTAGCTACCGTGCTGAGGCCTTGATTCGCCACTGTAATCCACGTCAGGAATCGGCGGCCCGCCGACCATCGGCCCTTGGCCGTTATCAACGCCCTGGCTGAAATCATTCACCTCTAACAGCAACGGATCGCCGACAAAGAACGGATAGGACGAATTTGCAGCATTTCGAATTCCGATATTAATGTTGTTAAGACCAGAAGAAGTACCACCGCTCTTGTATAGATAATCAAAGTCGCCAAACAGGTTATTGTCGTCATTGATGGTAGTGGCACCAGGAATATTGATCGCCCCCGCGGGTGTGGTGCTTGACGACGCCCAGCCAATCAGAATGTTATTAATGAAATTAATCGGCAGAGCCCCCGCCAGATCCTGGCTAAACGGACTTATTAACAACATGGCGCAGCCATTACAGCGGGGTGGTGTATCGTCAGGATCTGTTGGTTTTGCGAACCAGCTGTTATTGATAATGTCTATGCTCGTGAAACGCTCCGTGCCGCGAACCTTCGCCGCCCCACCGTTAAACCCCGTTGCGCCGTAGAAAATATTGTTGCGCATCAAGACTCTCCCGGTTTTCGCTCCGCGAGTGGTGATCAAGTCTAAAGGAAGGCCTCCATAGGGCGCAGTGAAATGGAATCTGTTCTGCTCAATGGCAATATTGGCCCCAGCGTTTTTCAGATCGATATACAGACCAGCCAAGGGAGTGCTAACCGTATTGCCTCGCACAATTGTCCCGGTAGCACTGTTACCGAGATCCTCGATCAGGATCGACGGTTCTGCCAGTGGGAGTGACGGCGGTTCGTCAGCGGTGATGCTAATGTGGTTGTTAAGCATCCGCAGTCCGCTACTGTCTTGAACTTTAAAATACTGGCTAGCATTAGAAATGCGCTTGAACGTTGCTGTATTGTTTTCGAACAATAGATTGTCACTGAACCCAGCATCGATTGTTCCCGGAGCGCCCGTGAACGAGCTGTTTCTCACGGTCACGTTGTCGGCACGAATGTACAGCGCTACTCTCCCCGCCGTCATGTCCAATCCATCGATTACGGCTCCGTCGGCGTAAACGGCCAGACGGCCTTGTGTCTGCTCTTCACCCGGCGCGGGTTCGATCGTGACATTGGTCGCTCCCGACACCCGACTGATAGAGAAATAGTCCGGATAAAGGGGCTCGCCCTGGGACTGCAATGTCAGATTCTTCAACGCAATCAGAGCGCTATTATCGCCGATACCTGCGGCGC
>UEXL01000266.1_pt1 | contig 29751 bp, 38 predicted proteins | sample 1796671 | NCBI WGS metagenome assembly UEXL01 (sample SAMEA4772471, study PRJEB27181) | metagenome | reverse complement strand
GAGTTTGCCTTGTTACTGAAACAGTTCCTCTACTTCGATCGTTATGTGCAGGTGCTGGCGCCGGAAATGGATATGTTCAGCGATAACCGGGTGGACATGTTCGGTGCCGTTGACGAAATGCCGGGTGGCTTTCTGCACTAATAGCAGCAAGCTGCGACCTATGAGCCACAAAAAAACCGTATCTGCGAAGGTACGGTTTTTTTGTTTGGGTCTTGATGCGAGTGACGAGTAACGAGTTTCGAAAATCAAGAGATGGCGTTGTCAGCCTGGTGTTACTTGCTGCTTCTTGCTCTTCGAAACTCGAAACTCGAAACTCGTAGCTATCATTCCACCGTATTACTACACTCCGCTCGGCTGGCGTCCAGCTTGCAGCGGATCTTGCGTTGCAGGGTCAGCATGCTCGGGTCGTAATATCCCTTCTTGCGCAGTTGCAGGCGGGCCTCTTGCATCATGATTTCATATTCCTGTTTGTCTTCCTTGGGGATCTGGATCATCCAGTGTTCTGGGACTTTGGCCGCTTCGATTGCCAGGCGCTCCATGATCAGGTGATAACTGTTGTAGAACTCTTCGCGCACCAGTTGTGCCACTTCGTTTGGAAACTTGTCCTTGCGGCCGATCAATTGCATGGTGATTTGCGCCAGCGGGTAATCGATGATGCCGCCGTCTGGTTCCATGCCTTTGTAGAGTTCCAGCACTTCGTAGGCGACCAGTGGTGCTGCCAGAACGTCCACCACACCGTTGTTGAATTTATTGGGTGCAGAAACAATATCGGACGCGACCGGTGTTGCCCCAATCTGCGAGACCATCTCCGCTTGCGTGGGGTCATAGTCGAGCACCGCCACACGCTTTCCTGCTGCATTGGCAAGGGTGTTGATACTTCTGTCGTTAACGAAGACATACGCGCCGCCAGCCGGAGCCAGGCCGAGAATGACATATTCACCGCTGGCCATTTTGTCCGCACTTTTCGGGCTGGCGAGCACCTGCAGCAGAATTTTCATGTGCTCATCGGTGGGCAGCGCGCCGATGGCATCAATTGTGCCGGTGTATTTGTTGAACTGACGACCGCGTAAGCCGGTAATCAGTGCAGCATCACAAATGCCGGCTTTGAGGTCTTCGGCAACGACGCTTTCGCTGGTGTAGGGCTGCACATCCAGATCCACGCCGTATTGCAGCAGCCGTGTGCGCTGGTCTTCTGCCGCTTTGAAAATAGGTCCGGCGCGGCCTGCGATATCCCAGATGCAAATACGTCGTTTGAGCGGTTCGCCCTGGCTGAAGCCCGCCGCTTTCTGCATGGCTTTGATGCGATCATCCAGGCTTCGGTTCTGGTCGAAGGCAATGGCGCGCAACTTTTCTGCCAGCGCGGGGGTTAACTCCACACCGGGTGCAAAGCTCTCCAGTTCAGCCTGCTGGGCCGGCGTCAGATCAAGCCTGTCATCGCTGAGAGCAAAGGGGCTGCCAATTAGCAGGGAAAGCAGAAACAGGTGACGAAGAAATCGCACGATAGCCTCCGTGGCCATTATTGTTTGTTGTTGGCATCACGATCAGGTGTTAGCCGTAATATCGTTACAGCATTGTGGGCAGGTTAGGGGCGGTGCGTCGCTGGCTGATTAGCCCGCCTGCCTGGCGGTGCCGCCAATCGGGCTGATCAGCCTTGCGTGGGATACGGTTGGTTACTCTGCGCTTTGGCTGCATTCCGGTCGGTCGGCTTCAAGGGTGCAGCGTATCCTTTTCATAATGCTCAACATGACCGGGTCATAATAGCCACTGCTACGCAGTTTGATGCGTGCGTCACGCATCATGCTGTTGTAGTGGCGTTTCTCCTCATCCGGGAGGGGAATCCACCAATGTGAAGGAATGCGCCCGGCTTCTTTTTCCAGGGCGGTCTGCACAGAACGGAAACTGTCGGCGGCGACTTCTCGGATTAGCCCGGCAAAGGCTGGCGGGAAGCGATCTGTGTGTGCAATCAGTTGTGCGGTCAGTTGTACGATGGGGTAATTCACAATCCCGCCGGCGGGTTCCATTCCCTTGTAAAGCTCCAGAGCTTGATAGGCAATCAGCGGCGCAGGCAGCACATCGACACTGCCATTGTTGAACTGGCTGGGGGCCGTGGCCAGAGTGCTGGCAACGGGAGTGGCGCCAATTTGGGTCACCATCTTTGACTGGCCAGGATCAAAATCCAAAACCGCCACTTTTTTTCCCGCTACTTTGCCGAGGGAGTTCAGGGCACGATCATTGACGAAAAGGTACGCGGCTCCCGCAGGCGTAATGGCCAGTGTTTGAAACTTGTTGCTGACCATGTTCTCGGCCAGTTGCGGGTGGGCCAGCGTGCGTAGCAGAAGGTTGACGTGTTCCAGTGTTGGCAGCGCACCCAGTGCATCAATGCTGCCGGTAAAACGATTGAACTGACGGGCGCGAAATCCACTCATCAGGGCGGCATCGCAGTGGCCGTTTTTCAGTGAGGCAACCAGTACTCCCTCATTGGTGAATGCTTCCAGGCTGATATCAACATCATAGCGCAGCAAGTCCACGCGCAAATTGGTGGCGCCGTTATACACAGGCCCGGAACGACCAGATAAATCCCAGAGGCAGATATGCCTTTTCAGCTTTTCGTTTTCCGCAAGGCCCATAGACTGTCGGGCCTGCTTGAGCTGTGTTTGTTGTTTGTCGGTAAGCGTCAGCGCTGAGCCATTGGCTGCAACAAAAAGCAGTGCCATGCATAAGTATCGAAACGTCCCCATGACCAATCCTTTGTCATTAAATGAAACGCTTATAGCATGTTGCCAGGCGGCGAAGTTTTACCGCCTGTATGACAATTGTACGAAGCGCCCTGAAGGGCGCCGCGGGGCTGGGATCTTGTGTAAGTGGCTACCCTGGGAGGTTACTGGGTAATGCTGCACTCGGAGCGTGCCGCGTTGAATTTGCAGCGAATTTTTCGCTGCAGCGTCAGCATGTCGCCACTGTAATAGCCTTGCTTGCGCAGGACGTCACGGGCGTCTTGCATCATGACTTCGTATTCCTGTTTGTCTTTTTCCGGGATATGAATCATCCAGCGGTCAGGTACCCGTTTGGTTTCTTGTTCGATGCGCTTCATTACCATGGGGTAGGCTTCAAAAGAGGCTTCACGAATCAGCTGCGCCACTTCATTGGGGAACTTGTCCAGCCTGCCGATTAGCTGCATGGAAAGTTGCGTTAGCGGGTAATCGACAATGCCGCCATCTGGACTCATGCCTTTATAAAGCTCCAGAATTTCGTAGGCAACGAGTGGTGCCGGGAGGATATCAATCTGGCCGTTGTTGAATTTGTTTGGAGCGGAAACGATATCGGTGGTGACCGGGGTGGCACCGATGGCGGCGACCATTTCCGCCTGGGTCTGATCATAATCCAGCACGGCAACACGGCGGCCGGCGGCCTTGGCCAGTGAGCTGATGCTGCGGTCGTTAACAAAATATGCGCAGCCCGGCGGGTAAATGCCCATTACCACGTAGTCGCCCTGCACCATATGCCCGGCCTGTTTAGGGTGAGACAGGACCTGCAGCAAGGTTTGCATATGCTGGTCGTCAGGGACGGCGCCAATGGCATCGACGCTGCCGCTGTAAAGGTTGAACTGGCGTGCGCGCAGGCCGCTCATCGCGGCATCACAGCGGCCGGCTTTGAATTCTTCCACCATCACGGTTTCGTTGGTGTAGGGCACCATGTCCAGGTTGATGCCGTACTCGACAGCCAAGCGCGCGTTGCTCCATGGCTGCATTGAATACCGGCCCATTGCGCCGCCAATATCCCAAATGCAGATGGTGCGTTTCAGCGTGCTGCCGGCGGGCATCTGATCCAGTCCGACCATTTGGCTGATGGCCTTGAGTCGGCTGCGAACCGGCATCTCCCGGGTATAAAAAACGTCTTCCAGTTTTTCGATGGTATCGTCGCTCAGGGTGACGCCGGGCAGCAGTGTTTTTAGCTGTGTTTTTTGTGCGTCAGTCAGTGTGGCTGCGCTCAGGGTTGCGCACAGCAGGGAGAGAATAAAAAAAACAGAAAGTCGGGTGCGCATGGCAATCTCCGGGCGATGTTGTTGTTATGGGAAACGCTGCAATGAATAGCATTTTTATGCGCCAATATTTATATGGCTATGGCTATTCATGTATTAATAATGCGTTTCGATAAAGGTTTTATCAGAATATCAGTGGCTATAGAAATAGCATGGCATTAAAGCAGAAAGGAGGACTTTGGCGCAGGGAGTGGCCGCGTTGCGGCAACTGCCGGCAGTCGGGCTGCCGGCAGGTAAACAGTTGTCGTGCTAATGGTGATTATTTTGGCTGGGCATCCAGCGAATGACCGTTAATGTTGCGGCTGTCCGGGCCCAGTAAAAACAGATAAGGCGCCATGATGTCCGCCGGGGTTTTCAGCGTGTTCGGATCTTCGCCGGGGTAGGCCAGGGCGCGCATGTCGGTGCGGGTGCCGCCGGGGTTGATGGTGTTGACGCGAATGTTGCTGGTGTTTTCCAGCTCTTCGGCCAGCACCTGGGCCAGATTTTCGGTGGCCGCTTTGGAAACCGCGTAGGCACCCCAGAAGGCGCGGCCCTTGCGGCCGACACTGGATGAGGTGAACAGCAGGCGGGCATCATCGCTGGCGCGCAGCAGGGGCAGCATGGCCTGGGTCAGATAAAAGGCACTGTTCACATTGGTCTGCATGACTGACTCCCAGGTGCCTGCGCCGTAGCGGTCCATGGGGGTGATGTCGCCAAGCAAGGATGCGTTGTGCAGGATGCCATCCAGGTGCCCGAATTCCTTGTCGAACAGCCCTGCCAGTTCCTGGAAATCTTCCGGGCGGGCAACGGTCAGATTTACCGGCGCCAGAGCCGGTTCCGGCCCGCCTGCTGCTTTGATTTCATCGTAAACCGCTTCCAGTTTTTCCTGGGTGCGGCCGAGAAGAATTACCGTGGCACCATGGGCTGCCAGTGACAGCGCGGCGGCGCGGCCGATGCCGGCGCCGGCACCGGTGACCAGGATAATGCGGTTCTTGAAGGCGCCATCGGCGCATTGGTAGTTGAGGGCTTGTTGCTGGATGTCGGTCATGACGGTTCCTGTGTATCTTGCGCGGCAGGTTACGGCCTGGCGCGTTTAATCGTAGGGCGAAAGCCGGCGGAACCGGTTTCCGCCATGCGGTCAGTGTGGCGCTTGTTGGTAGAGGGCTTGTAAGAGCGGTAACAGATCAGTGCCTTGTTCCAGATAATAATTGGCCTGCCAGCCGCGTGGGTCATCGTCCGCATCAATGTAGCCGAAGGCCGCAACGGCGGTTTCCATGCCCGCATTCTGGCCTGCCTGTATATCGCGCAGATGGTCGCCCACGTAAAGGCAGTTTGCCGGATCTACTTGGTCTGTGCTGGCCGCGATCAACAGGCCTTCCGGATCTGGCTTGCGCTGTTTAACGTCGTCAGGGCAGAGCACTGGCCCCACTCGTTTATGCAGCCCCAGCCCTTCCAGCACCTTGCCGGTAAAGCGAGCCGGCTTGTTGGTGACGATGCCCCAGGGGATGCCGTTTGCTTCCATCCAGTCCAGGGTCTCGTCCATGCCGGGAAACAGCACGGTATCTACCGCCAGGTGTTGCTCGTAGGCGTCCAGCAGTTCGTCCAAGAATGCCGGGAAGGTGAGATCCTCCGGCCCAGTGCCAAAGCCCAGTTCGGTGAGTGCACGGGCTCCATTGGAGACATTGGCGCGTACCGCAGAGTAGGTTACTGCCGGGCGACCGTGTTGCTCCAGCAGGGTGTTGAGCACCGTATGAAAATCCGGTGCGGTATCAATCAAGGTGCCGTCCAGGTCGAAGTAAACAGCTTCAAGGCGTTCCATAGCGTTCTCTGTTCTTTGATCGTTGGTGCTTACGGTGAAGACCTGAAAGCAGACGCGAGTTTCGAGTAACGAGTTGCGAAGATCAAAACCGGTTTTGCCTTTCGAAACTCGTCACTCACGACTCGACTCTTTCTTAGGCCCCTTTGTGGGCGTGCATCAGATAGTTCACGGATACATCCCGGTTCAGCTTGTAGACCTGTGTTAGCGGGTTGTAGACCATGCCGGCGGTGTCTTTGACTTCCAGCCCGGCGTCACGGGCCCAGCCGGCCAGTTCTGACGGCTTGATCAGTTTGGCGTATTCGTGGGTGCCCCGGGGCAGTAGGCGCAGAACGTATTCGGCGCCAACAATGGCAAACATGAAAGCTTTGGGGTTGCGGTTGATGGTGCTGAAGAACACCTGCCCGCCAGGTTTAACCAGGGTGGCGCAAGCGCGGATTACCGAAGAGGGGTCTGGCACGTGCTCCAGCATTTCCAGGCAGGTGACCACGTCGTACTGGCCAGCACGCTGCTCGGCGATTTGTTCCGCCGGGGTTTGCAGGTATTCCACCGCTACGCCGGCTTGCTCTGCGTGAATGCGTGCCACGGCCAGCGGGGCTTCGCCCATGTCGATGCCGGTGACCTCAGCGCCACGGCGGGCCATGCCTTCGGAAAGCAAACCGCCACCGCAACCGATGTCGATGACTTTCTTGCCCGGCAGGCTGACGCGCTCGTCAATATAGTTGAGGCGTAGCGGGTTAATGTCGTGCAGTGGACGAAACTGGGAGTTCGGGTCCCACCATTGCTCGGCCAGGGCGTTGAACTTGGCGATTTCACTCGCGTCTACGTTCTGCTTGGAGGAGTGAGTCTGGGCTTGTTGTTCAGTCACGGTCGGCTCCGGCAATTTTTTCCTGCCACTGCTGGGCATTGTTGAGGATCAGGGCTTCATTGAGTGTGGTTAGCTGGCGGTTGTCCATCAGGCAGCGGCCGCCGACCCAGGTGTGGGTGATCTGGTCGCGGGTGGCAGCGTAAATCAGTTGGGCCACTGGGTCGTAGACCGGCTGGGTTTCCAGTCGGTTCAAATCCACGGCTACCATGTCAGCTTGTTTGCCGATTTCCAGTGAGCCGATTTCATCGTCGCGGCCCAGTGCCTTGGCGCCGTTCAGGGTGGCCATCTTCAGCGTTTCCATGGCGGGCTGGGCATCGGCTTGCAGGCTGACACCCTTGGTCAGGAAGGCCGCGGTGCGGGCCTCACCGAGCATGTCCAGATCGTTGTTGCTGGCGGCGCCATCGGTGCCCAGTGCCACATTAATGCCGGCTTTGCGCAGTTTTTCCACTGGTGCGAAACCGCTGGCCAGTTTCAGGTTCGATTCCGGGCAGTGCACCACGTGGGTGCCGGTTTAGCCACCAGGGCGATTTCGTCGTCGGTGAGCTGGGTCATGTGCACGGCCAGCAGGCGCGGCGACAGCAGCCCCAGGTGATGCAGGCGGGTGAGCGGGCGCTCGCCGGTGTTGCCCACGGCCATCTGGATTTCGCCGGCGGTTTCATGCACGTGCATCATTACTGGCACGTCCAGTTCTTCAGCCAGGGTGATCACTTTCTGTAATGGTGCATCAGACACGGTGTAAGGCGCGTGGGGGCCGAAGCCGATCTGGATGCGTGGCTCATGCTGCCATTCGTCCATGGCGTCGGTGGCAAGGCGCAGGTAGTCCTCCGGCCCGGACCCCATGGGCGTGGGGAAGTCCAGCAGCGGGCAGAACAGGCTGGCGCGCAGGCCGGCCTCTTACGGTGGCGCGGGCTGCATGGGCGGGGAAGAAATACATGTCGGCAAAGCAGGTGGTGCCGGAGCGGATCATTTCCGCGGCGGCCAGCCGGGTGCCGTCATACACAAAGCTCTCGCTGATAAAGCGGCCTTCGGCGGGCCAGATATGCTTTTCCAGCCAAGTCATCAGCGGCAAGTCGTCGGCGATGCCGCGCAGCAGGTTCATGGCTGCGTGGGTGTGCGCATTGACCAGGCCAGGGATCAGCAGGTGATCGCCTAAATGCTCCTCTTCCTCGCTCTGCCACTTCTGGTTAGCCAGGGCGCTGGGTAGCAAGTCGGCGATACGGCCGTTCTTGACCACCAGTGCATGGTTTTCCAGCACGGTGCTTTGCGGGGCCACCGGGGCAATCCAGCGGGCGTGGACGATCAGGTCGGCCTGATTGTCGCTCATGCATAACTCCTTGATCGAACAGGGGGGCTGAGCCCTCGATTTGTGCGCCGTAGTATAGCGTGTCACCGCGCCTTTTGCCTTTGCTCTATGACGAGAAAGTGCTCTCAGGCGGGTAGAGGAAAGCCATCTTGCGAGGATCAACGCGAGTATGGCGCCGATACCGTCCAGCTGTGCTATCATCCGGGGCTTTTCCGGGCTTTGTGAACCGGAATTCGCGACGGCAGTGGGGCCGGGTAGGGTGTCTGCCCCCTGAAATTCCACTGCCTATAAGAACAGACTGCACGGGAGGCCATAGGCATCCTGTGAAATCGGCCCGCTGACGGGCCGGCTTGGGGAAGCCGCAGGGGCTTTCCCGACACCTTGTGGACAGTAAGGATCGCTATGACGGATCTCGCCAGAGAAGTTACCCCGGTCAACATCGAAGACGAACTCAAGCAGTCATACCTGGATTACGCCATGAGCGTAATCGTCGGGCGGGCATTGCCGGACGTGCGCGATGGCCTTAAGCCGGTGCACCGCCGCGTGCTGTTCGCCATGCACGAGTTGAACAACGACTGGAACAAGGCTTACAAGAAATCGGCCCGTGTGGTCGGTGACGTAATTGGTAAATACCACCCCCACGGTGATTCGGCGGTGTACGACACTATCGTGCGGATGGCGCAGCCTTTTTCCCTGCGCTACATGCTGGTAGATGGCCAGGGTAACTTTGGTTCCATCGACGGGGACTCCGCGGCGGCAATGCGTTATACCGAAGTGCGCATGGCCAAGATCGCCCATGAACTGCTGGCGGATCTGGACAAGGAAACCGTGGATTTCGTCGATAACTACGACGGCACGGAACGCATTCCCGATGTGATGCCCACCCGGGTGCCGAACCTGCTGGTGAACGGTTCTTCCGGTATTGCCGTGGGCATGGCTACCAACATCCCGCCCCATAACTTGGGTGAAGTGGTGGATGGTTGCCTGGCGTTGATCGACGACGACAGCCTGACGCCGGATGACTTGATGGAATACATCAAGGGCCCGGATTTCCCCACCGCCGGCATTATTAACGGCCGCGCCGGTATTGTGCAGGCCTACCGCACCGGCCGTGGCCGTGTGTACATGCGCGCCCGTGCGGAGATCGAGCCCACCGACAAGAGCGGTAAAGAAGCGATCATCGTCAACGAGATCCCCTATCAGGTGAACAAGGCGAGGCTGATCGAGAAGATTGCCGAGCTGGTGAAAGACAAAAGATCGAAGGCATCACCGAGCTGCGCGACGAATCGGATAAAGATGGTATGCGCATCGTGATTGAGTTGCGTCGGGGTGAGAATGCCGAAGTCGTGCTCAATAACCTGTATCAGCAGACTCAGATGGAATCGGTGTTTGGTATCAACACCGTGGCGCTGGTCGATGGACAGCCGAAGATCCTTAATCTGCGCCAGCTGTTGGACTCCTTTATTCTTCACCGCCGTGAGGTGGTGACCCGCCGCACTGTATTCGAGCTGCGTAAGGCTCGTGAAAAAGCCCATTTGCTGGAAGGCCTGGCGGTTGCCCTGAGCAATATCGATCCGGTGATCGAGCTGATCAAGGCGTCCCCCAGCGGCGCAGAAGCCAAAGCCAAGTTGCTGGACAAGGGCTGGAAGCCTGGTGATGTGCTGCAGATGCTGGAGCGTGCCGGTGGTGAAAACGCGGCCCGTCCGGATGGCCTGGATGAACAATACGGCCTGGTGGATGGCCTTTATCACCTGAGCCCGGAACAGGCCCAGGCGATTCTGGATCTGCGTCTGCAGAAGTTGACCGGTCTGGAACGTGAAAAGCTGATTAATGACTATCAGGAACTGCTGGAGCAGATCGCCGAATTGCTGAAGATTCTGGGTAACCCAGAGCGTCTGATGGAAGTGATCCGCGAAGAGTTGCAGGCGGTGCGTGAGGAATACGCCGACGAGCGTCGTTCCGAGATCGTGGCGTCCCGTCAGGACTTCAGCATGGAAGACCTGATTGCCGAAGAAACCGTGGTGGTGACGTTGTCTAATGGCGGTTACGCCAAGATGCAGCCTATCGACACCTACCGTGCGCAGAAGCGTGGCGGTCGCGGTAAATCTGCCGGGCAGCTGAAAGACGAAGATTATGTGGAGCACCTGCTGGTGGCGGGCACCCACGACACCCTGTTGCTGTTTACGGATGCCGGCAAGGTGTTCTGGTTGCGCACCTTCGAGCTGCCTCAGGGTGGCCGAGCATCGCGTGGCAAGCCGATTGTGAACCTGCTGCCGGCACTGGGCAATGAGGACGAATTACCGCCATTCTGCGTCTGGATGCGGAAATGGTGCGTCAGCAGAAAGCCGGTGGCGAAGAAGAAGTTGTTGATGCAGATGACGTGGTCGACGCGGTTGACGATGAGGCCGATAGTGAAGTGGAAGGCGACGCCGAGGCGGTGACCGATACCGTTCCCGGGCCCTTTATCTTCATGGCCACCTCCAGCGGTATCGTCAAGCGACCGCCCTGGCCAACTTTGCCCGTCCGCGCAGCTCCGGTTTGATTGCGGTGAAATTGCAGGAAGGCGAGCATCTGGTGAATGTGGCGATTACCCAAGGCCACGAAGACATCATGCTGGTGGCTCGCAACGGCAAGGCCGTGCGTTTCCATCAGTCCAAGGTGCGTGTCATGAGCCGTCTGGCCCGTGGTGTGCGTGGCATCAAGCTGGCCGAGGGCGTAGACCTGATTTCCCTGATCGTGCCGGAAGAGAATGGCCAGATCCTCACTGCCTCCGAACACGGTTACGGCAAGCGTACTCCGCTCACCGATTACCCCACCAAGGGCCGTGGTGGCCAGGGCGTGATTGCCATGGTGATCAACGAACGAAATGGTGAGCTGGTCGGCGCCACCCAGGTGTTCGGCGAAGAAGACATCATGCTGATTTCCAACCAGGGCACCTTGGTGCGTACCGGTGTAAATCAGGTGAGTACGTCTGGCCGCAACACCCAGGGTGTTCGCTTGATCCGCTTGGCCGATGGCGAGGCCCTGTGTGGCCTGGCCACCATTCCCGAGCTGGAAGGTGTCGAGGAAGAGGAAGGTGAAGACGGCGAGGTGATCGAAGGGGAAGCGTCCCCGCAAGCACCGGAATCCGACGCCAGCGACGACGCTGAGGAATAAACCTAGGAGCACGTTTGAGGCGCGAATCTTCGCCATCAAACTCGTTCGCGCCGCGAGCGACACTCCTACAGCGGCTTCGCATGAACTTTTGAGCAACCCAAGCCCGGTGTTACCGGGCTTCTTTGATTAACCGGATTCGTTTAAACGGAGAAAATGCATGTCCCGCGCCTATAACTTCTGCGCAGGTCCGGCGGCGTTGCCGCAGGCGGTACTCGAACAGGCCCAGCAGGAAATGCTGGATTATCGGGGGCTGGGTCTTTCCATTATGGAAATGAGCCACCGCGATAACGTCTTTGTGGAGATTGCCGAGCAGGCCGAGAAAGACCTGCGCGACCTGATGGGCATCAGCGATGATTACGCGGTGCTGTTTCTGCAGGGCGGGGCGTCCAGCCAGTTCGCCATGGTGCCCATGAATCTGTTGGGCGAAGGGCAAACGGCGGATTACATCAACACCGGGCAGTGGTCCAAAAAAGCCATCAAGGAAGCCGGCCGCTACGGCAACATCAATGTGGCTGCCAGCAGTGAAGACACCAACTTCAGTACCGTGCCGCCGCAGGACAGCTGGAACCTGTCTGATAACCCGGCCTATGTGCATTACTGCCCGAATGAAACCATCGGTGGTCTGGAATACAGCTTTGTGCCGCAGGTGGGCGACACCCCGCTGGTGGCGGACATGAGCTCTACCATCCTGTCTCGACCGGTGGATGTGAATCAGTATGGGCTGATTTATGCCGGTGCCCAGAAGAATATCGGCCCGGCCGGCCTGACCCTGGTCATCGTTCGCAAGGACCTGCTCGGCAAGGCGTCAAGCAGCGTTCCTGCCATGCTCAATTACCAGATCCATGCCGACAACGGCAGCATGTACAACACTCCGCCGACCTATGCCTGGTACCTGTCCGGCCTGGTGTTCTCCTGGCTGAAAAAGCAGGGCGGTGTGGGCAACATGGGTGAAATTAACCAGCGCAAGGCGGAAAAGCTGTATGGTTTTATTGATAACAGCGGCCTGTACAGCAACCCGGTAGAGGTGATCAGCCGCAGCCGCATGAATGTGCCTTTGTGCTGGCAGATGATCGTCTCGACAAGCCGTTCCTGGATCAGGCTCAGGCAGCTGGCCTGTTGAATCTCAAAGGTCACCGCAGCGTGGGCGGCATGCGCGCCAGCATTTACAACGCGGTGCCGGAAGCGGCGGTGGATGCGCTGATTGCCTTTATGGCAGAGTTTGAAAAAAGAAACGCCTGAATGAACGCAACATGCACCACGCACCACGCACCACGCCATGTTTGGGGGGTTGCAACGGGAAGCCAGTGATTGTTTGAAAGGTGGGTAAAACAATGAATTTGAACGGTTGGCGCCAGATCGTAACCAACGCTCCCACGCTTGTTCGCGTGTTGCGTGAAGCGTGCAGCGTGCTTGCGAGGCAATATGACCGATTCCTGGACAACTTGCGTCACCAGATCGATGAGCTGGATCAGCAACTTCAGGATCTGCTCAACGAACGCGCGACCCTGGCCCATAAGGTGGCCGAAGTAAAAACGGCCACCGACCCCAACCCGGTTTTCTATCGGCCTGAGCGTGAAGCCCAGGTGCTGCGCCGGGTGAAAGAGCGTAATCAGGGGCCGCTGGATGGCGAGACCATGGCGCGCTTTTTCCGTGAAGTGATGAGCGCCTGCCTGGCACTGGAACAGCGCATGAAGGTGGCGTTTCTGGGGCCGGAAGGCACCTTTACCCAGCAGGCCGCGCTCAAGCATTTTGGCCATGCGGTGGAAAGCCTGCCGCTGGGTGCCATCGATGAAGTCTTCCGCGAAGTGGAATCCGGTGCCGCCAACTACGGCGTGGTGCCAGTGGAAAACTCCACCGAAGGGGTGGTGAATCACACCCTGGATACCTTCATGACGTCCAGTCTGAAAATCTGTGGGAAGTGGAGCTGCGCATTCATCATCACCTGCTGGCCGGTGAGCATACCCGCCAGGACAAGGTGACCCGGGTGTATTCCCATCAGCAGACGCTGGCCCAGTGTCGCCAGTGGCTGGACGCCCACATGCCCGGCGTGGAGCGGATTGCGGTCAGCTCCAATGCCGAAGCGGCCCGTCGCTTGAAAGACGAATGGAATGCCCTGGCCATTGCCGGGGAAATGGCGGAAGAGCTGTATGGTCTGACTGCCGTGCAGCGCAACATTGAAGATCGCCCGGACAACACCACCCGCTTTATCATCATTGGTCGCCAGGACACGCCGGCCTCCGGCTGCGACAAGACCAGCCTGATGATCAGCGGCAAGAACCGCCCGGGGCTGTTGTACGAAGTGCTGTCCCTTTCCGGGACGAAGGCATCAACCTGACCCGCCTGGAATCCCGCCCCTCGCGCACCGCCAACTGGAGCTATGTGTTCTTCGTGGATTGCGAAGGCCACAAGGAAGACGCCACCTGCAGGCGGTGCTGGACAAGCTGGAAGCCGCGGGCAACACCATCAAGCTGCTGGGTTCGTACCCGAAAGCGGTGCTGTAGAACGCTCGAAGCCTGATGCAGGATGCCTGACGCTGGAAGACTCCCCTCGTCAGGCGTTGGCGTCCGGCATCCGGCCTGAAATTGCGGAGCGAATATGGACTACATCAAACTCGCCAACAGCGGTATTCAGCAACTCAAGCCCTACGAGCCGGGCAAGCCCATCGAGGAGCTGGAGCGGGAGCTGGGCGTCACCGATATCGTCAAGCTGGCCAGCAATGAGAATCCGTTGGGGCCGAGCCACAAGGCGTTGCATGCCCTCAAGCATCTGGACGAGCTGCATCTGTATCCGGATGGCGCCGGTTTTCCCTGAAAGCGGCGTTGTCGGAAAAGCTGGGTGCGGCGCAATCAGCTGACGCTGGGTAACGGTTCCAACGATGTGCTGGAGCTGATTGCCCGCGCTTACCTGCAACCCGGCGATGAAGCGATTTTCTCCGAATATGCTTTTGCGGTGTACCCGCTTGTGACCCTGGCTTGTAACGCCAAGCCGGTGCAGGTGAGCTCCAATTTGTTGGCCATGATCTGGCGGCCATGGCCGAGGCGGTGACCGAACGCACTCGGGTGATTTCGTGGCGAATCCGAACAACCCCACCGGCACCTGGTTCAATGCCCATGCGCTGGATGAGTTCCTGTCGCGGATTCCTGAGCGGGTGATCGTGGTGCTGGATGAGGCCTACGTTGAATATGTGGAAGAAAGCCACTACCCGAATGGCATTGATCGTCTGGAAAAATACCCGAACCTGGTGGTGACACGCACGTTCTCCAAGATCTACGGCCTGGCGGGCCTGCGGATTGGGTATGGCGTTTCCAGCCCGCAGATCGCCGATGTGCTGAATCGCGTGCGCCAGCCGTTCAATGTGAATACGCCGGCCCAGGTGGCGGCGGAAGCCGCGCTGCCGATGACGATCACATCGAAAATTCCCGCAGCGAGAACACCAGCGGCCTGGTGCAGATCGCCGAAGGCCTGCAGACGCTGCATCTTGAGCAGATCCCTCCGTGGCCAACTTCATTGCCTTTGATTGCGGTCGTGATGCCATGCCGATCTACGAGGGCTTGCTGAAGGAAGGCGTGATTGTGCGGTGGCTACGGCATGCCCAACCACCTGCGCGTCACCGTGGGCACCAGCCGCGAAAATGAACGTTTCTGGATTGCCCTGAAGAAGGTGATGGCGGATGGATAATCTCCATCGTTGCGGATACCTCGCGGTAGGAGCCCCTCTCGAGGTGCCAACCTGCTTGCAACGGCCCGTACCAGATTCGATTCGCACCTCGAGAGGGGCTCCTACCGAAAACCTGGAGCGCTTCCATGCCTGAACCGCTTTTCAATCGCATCGCTGTCATCGGCCTGGGCCTTATTGGTGGCTCATTCGCTGCTGCCGCCCGTGAAAACGGCCTGGCCCGCTCCATCGTTGCTGGCTCCCGCTCTGCAAGAACGCTTGAGCAAGGTGTTGCCCTGGGCATTATCGACAGCGGCAGCCAGGACCTGGCGGAGGCGGTAGACGGTGCCGATCTGGTGTTTGTGTCCACCCCCGTGTCCGCCATGGGAACGGTGCTGGCGGCCCTGAAGCCGGGGCTGGCGAAGGGGGCCATCGTGACTGACGGCGGCAGCGTGAAAGGCGCGGTGGTCACCGCCGCCCGCGATGCTCTTGGGGCTCACTATGCCCGCTTTGTGCCCGGGCACCCGATTGCCGGCAAGGAAAAAAGCGGCGTCACGGCCGCGGATGCGAATCTCTATCGCGACCATCGAGTGATTCTGACGCCCACCGATGCCACCGACCCGGCGGCCACCGCCGAAGTGCGGGCGCTCTGGACGGCCATGGGCGCGGAAGTGCTGCAGATGGCGCCGGATTATCACGACCAGGTGTTGGCGGAAACCAGCCATCTGCCGCACCTGCTGGCGTTCTCGCTGGTGGACACGCTGGCCAGGCAGGGAGATTCCACCGAGATCTTCCGCTATGCTGCCGGCGGTTTTCGCGACTTCACCCGCATCGCCAGCTCCGATCCGGTGATGTGGCACGACATTTTTCGTGAGAACAAGGCGGCCTGCTGCAGGCGCTGGACCAGTTCAGTGACGGTATCGGCCGCTTCCGCCAGGCGGTGGAAAATGAAGATTCCGATGCCCTGATGGGCATCATGACTCGGGCCAATACCGCTCGGGCCCATTTTTTGGCTATGAACGGGCGCACCTCCTATACGCGCGCCCACCATGTTCAGTGTGCAGGTGACGACGTAACCATGACAGACAGTAATGACGCCGCCCAGAATCCCACTTTTGTGGTAACACCGGGTGGTCAGCTACAGGGCCGCCTGCGCGTGCCCGGCGATAAATCCATGTCCCACCGCTCCATCATGCTCGGTTCGCTGGCGGAAGGGGTGACCCAGGTAGAAGGCTTCCTGGAAGGCGAGGACGCCCTGGCCACCTTGCAGGCATTTCGTGATATGGGCGTGGTGATCGAAGGCCCCCATAACGGCCAGGTGACCATTCATGGAGTGGGGCTGCATGGCCTCAAAGCACCGGAAAAGCCCTGTATATGGGCAACTCTGGTACCTCGATGCGCTTGCTCACCGGCTTGCTGGCCGGGCAGGCCTTCGATGTGGAGCTGACCGGCGATGCCTCCTTGTCGAAACGGCCCATGGAGCGTGTGGCCAAACCGTTGCGTGCAATGGGTGCACAGATCACCACGGGCGATCAGGGCCGGCCCCCGGTACGTATCCATGGCGGGCAACCGCTCAAGGGCTTTCACTACGACCTACCCATGGCCTCCGCCCAGGTGAAGTCAGCCGTGCTGCTGGGTGGCTTGTATGCCGATGGGGAAACCTCGGTGACCGAACCGGCCCCGACACGTGACCATACCGAGCGGATGCTGGGCGGCTTTGGCTACGAGGTGCGCCGTGACGGCCCCACCAGTGCGCTGAGTGGCGGCGGCAAGCTGTCCGCCGGCAAGCTGGAAGTGCCGGCGGATATTTCCTCCGCCGCGTTTTTTCTGGTGGGCGCGTCCATCGCGCCGACAGTGAAGTGACCTTGCCGCACGTGGGCATCAACCCCACCCGTACCGGCGTGATCGACATTCTCAAGCTGATGGGCGCGGATATTCGCCTGAAAATCAGCGTGATGCGGCGGCGAGCCGGTGGCGGACCTGGTCGTCAAGGCGGCACCGCTTAAGGGGATCGAGATCCCGGAAGCGCTGGTGCCGCTGGCCATTGATGAATTCCCGGCTATTTTCATCGCAGCAGCCTGTGCCGAGGCGAGACGATCCTGCGCGGCGGAAGAGCTGCGGGTGAAGGAATCCGACCGTATTCAGGTGATGGCGGATGGCCTGGCGGCCCTGGGCGTGAGCCACGAGGTGTTCGAAGACGGGATTCGTATTACCGGCGGCGAGTTCGGTGGTGGTGAGGTTCAGTCCCACGGCGATCACCGGATTGCCATGAGTTTTGCCATGGCGGCCCTGCGCGCCACGGCCCCATTACTATTCATGATTGCGCCAACGTGGCCACCAGCTTCCCCGGGTTCGCCCAGTTGGCGACCCATGCAGGCCTGAAGCTGGAGGTGAAATGACACCTGTTCTGACCATTGATGGGCCGGTTTCTTCCGGCAAAGGCACCGTGGCCCGCCTGGTGGCAATCCGCTTGGGCTGGCACCTGCTGGACTCTGGTGCGCTCTACCGCGTTCTCGGATATCACGCCAGAAATCAAGGGGTTGCGCTTGATGACGAGCCTGCCTTGATCGCTTTGGCGCAGGCGCTTCCGGTGCGGTTCATCGAGCAACAGGGCCACACCGCGGTGATTCTCGATGGGGAGGATGTGTCTAATATCATTCGCCAGGAAAGCGTGGGCGAATTGGCCAGCCAAGTGGCGGTATTGCAGCCCGTGCGCGACGCCTTATTGGCCCGTCAGCGGGTGTTCGCCGAGTCCCCCGGCTGGTGGCCGATGGCCGCGATATGGGCACCGTGGTGTTTACCGCCGCTCCCCTTAAAATTTACCTGACTGCCAGCGCTGAAGAGCGCGCCAGACGGCGTTTTGAGCAGTTGAAGGAAAAGGGCTTTGGTGCTACCCTCGCGACCCTCGTCGAGGACATCCGCACCCGGGATGACCGTGACATGAACCGTGAGGTGGCGCCATTGCGCCCGGCAGACGATGCCGTGGTGATCGATTCCACCACCATGACGGTTGATGACGTGGTAAACCGGATTCTTGATGAGGCTGCCGCACGCCAGTTGGCGTAACGGTGGCACACACTTCGTTAACGCCTTCGGTGGCATGCCATCGCGAGGTTACTCTGTGTTAAGCGGCCGATCTGCTCAACCCTGAAAAAGTAAGCCAGCTGGGGAAGGGCGGATCTCATCTATTGACTAACCCATGTCTGCTGGTTGGCATGTGCGAAAACTTGAGTGAATTTCATGACTGAATCTTTTGCTGATCTCTTTGAAGAAAGCCTAAAGGACCTGGACGTTGCCCGTGGCTCCATTATCAAGGGTACTGTTGTATCCATCGATAGCGACTGGGTAACCGTTAACGCAGGCCTGAAATCCGAAGGCATTATTGCCCGTGAAGAATTCCTTAGCGAGGCAGGCGAGCTGGAAATCGTCGAAGGCGATGAAGTAGATGTTGCCGTAGACGCCATCGATGATGGTATGGGCTTCACCCGTCTGTCCCGTGAAAAAGCCAAGCGCGCCGAAGTTTGGGGCGAGCTGGAAAAAGCTTTCGACGAAGACGAGATCGTAAAAGGTATGATTTCCGGCAAGGTGAAGGGTGGCTTCACTGTCGATATCGGCCCGATCCGCCTTCCTGCCTGGCTCTCTGGTAGATATCCGTCCGGTTCGCGATGTTGCGCACCTGGAAGGCAAAGAGCTGGACTTCAAGGTCATCAAACTCGATCCCAAGCGTAACAACGTGGTGGTTTCCCGTCGTGCGGTGATGGAAGCAGAGCACAGCGCAGAGCGCGAGCAGCTGCTGGAATCCCTGCAGGAAGGCATGGAAGTCAAAGGTATCGTGAAGAACCTGACCGACTACGGTGCGTTCGTAGACCTGGGTGGCATCGACGGCCTGCTGCACATCACCGACATGGCCTGGAAGCGTATCAAGCATCCGAGCGAGATCGTTGAAGTTGGCCAGGAAATCGACGTTAAGGTACTCAAGTTCGACCGCGAGAAGATGCGTGTTTCCCTGGGTCTGAAGCAGCTGGGCGAAGATCCGTGGCACGATATCGTTGGCAAGTACCCAGAAGGCACCGCGTGAAAGCGAAGGTAACCAACCTGACCGATTACGGCTGCTTTGCCGAAATCGAAGAAGGTGTGGAAGGCTTGGTTCACGTTTCCGAAATGGATTGGACCAACAAAAACATCCACCCGTCCAAGGTTGTAGAGATCGGCGACGAAGTGGAAGTGATGATCCTGGACATCGACGAAGACCGTCGTCGTATCTCCCTGGGTATCAAGCAGTGTCAGTCCAACCCGTGGGATGCCTTCGAAGAGAAGTACCAGAAAGGCGAGCGCATCAGCGGCAAAATCAAGTCCATCACTGACTTCGGCATCTTCATCGGCCTGGAAGGCGGCATCGATGGTCTGGTGCACCTGTCCGACATCTCCTGGGAAGAGCAGGGCGAAGACGCCGTGCGTAACTTCAACAAGGGCGATGAGCTGGAAACCGTGGTACTTTCTATCGACGCAGAGCGCGAAAGAATTTCCTTGGGTATCAAGCAGTTGACAGATGATCCGTTTGCTCAGTATGTTGCTGCTAACGACAAGGGCACAATTGTTAAGGGCGTAGTGAAAGCAGTCGACGCGAAAGCGGCCATTGTTGAGCTGGCTGAGAACGTTGAAGCCACCCTGCGCGCCAGCGAAATCAGCCGCGACCGCGTTAACGATGCGACCGAGGTTCTCAAGGTCGGTGACGAGGTGGAAGCCAAAATCACCAACGTTGATCGCAAGAACCGTGTCCTTAGCTTGTCCATCAAGTCCAAGGATCAGGCGGATGAGCGTGAAGCCGTCGAAGGTCATCAGGAGCAGCAAGACGCTAATGCTCCGAAGACCATTGGTGACTTGATCAAGAAGCAAATGGAAAGCAGTAACGAGTCATAAACGGCTCCTCCCGGGGGCCGGCATCGCGCCGGCCCCACTGGGCTGGGAGCCCAGGGAGTAAGCGGTAATGGCATTAACCAAGTCCGAACTGATTGAGCGTATTGCCGACCGGCAAGCGCAGCTGTCCCCCAAGGATGTGGAGCTGGCAGTTAAAACCTTGATCGAACAAATGGCCGATTCCCTGGCCGGCGGTGGTCGCATTGAAATTCGCGGCTTCGGCAGTTTTTCCCTCCATTTTCGCGCCCCGTGTGGGTCGCAATCCCAAAACCGGTGCCAGCGTCGAGCTGCACGGTAAATACGTTCCTCACTTCAAACCTGGCAAAGAGCTCCGTGAGCGCGTCAATGAATCGCTGACAGACTCAGGCGAAGATGTTGATAATAACGGCAGTAACGGCAATCAAGCTGCCGCCAGTTAGTGTTGCTTGGCTTTCGAGCCTGGCCAGAAAAGGACGTTCACGATGCGAAACCTTTACCGGATTTTGGTAATTCTGGCCGTTGTGGCCATTTTTCTTGTCGCTTTCCTCTTTGTTACCAGCAACCGTGACGTGGTAATGATTGATCTGTTGGTGGATGCCTGGCAGTGGCAGGTCTCACTGGGCGTGCTGGTGGTCTCTGTGCTGGCCATTGGCTTGTTGCTCGGCCTGTTGGCCGGGGTCGGCCTGCGTGGCATTAAGGGCCTGTTTTCATGAGCGAATCGTTGTGGCTCATTCCGTTTTTTGTGGCCATTTCTGCCGGTTTTTTTATGGGGCGGCGCGAAAGCAAACGCCGTCAACGTCGCCGCATGGCGTCCCTGTCCAAGGATTATGTGGCGGGCATCAATTTCTTTCTCAATGAAGAGCCGGATAAAGGCATCGAAGCGCTTGCTCAACAGCCTTGATGTGAGCGAAGAGGGGCTGGAAACCCATCTGGCCCTGGGCAAGCTGTTCCGCAAGCGGGGCGAATTTGACCGTGCTGCACAGCTGCATACCCACCTGCTTGAACACGGGACTATGGGCGGCCGGTGCAGGAAGAAATTCAGCTGGAACTGGCCCAGGATTATCTGGCTAGTGGCATTTTCGATTTGGCTGAGCAGGTGCTGCTGGAAATGCTGGATCAGGATTGCCAGGCCAAGGACGCAGTGTGCGAACAATTAATGGGCCTGTACGAACAGGAACGCGATTGGGTGAACGCCATCAGTATGGGCGAGCGTCTGCTCAAGAACCGCGCCAACCTGGCGCCGGTGCTGGCCCAGTTCTGCTGTGAGCAAGCAGAAAATCTGCGCCGCGACGGTGATATCAACCCGGCCCGCCGCATGCTGCGCCGGTCGCTATCATTCGATAACCAGTGTCCGCGCCAGCCTGGCAGAGGGCGATCTGGAAATGGCGGAATCCAACTGGGGAGTTGCGATTGATGCCTTTCAGCGGGTTTGGACCCAGGATAGCGACTTCTTTGATGAAACCCTGGAGCGCCTGCGCCAATGTTTCCAACACCAGGAAAAAGAAGAAGACTTTATCCAGATGCTGGCCGACTACAGTGCGGAAAACCCAGCACCACGCGTCTTTTGCTCTCGGAAACGCTTAAAGAGCGTTATGGCGACAAGGAAGCCGCGGATTTTATTCGCGAATACATGAAGGCCAACCCGTCAGTGCGGGGGCTTAACCGCATCATCGACATGAGCCTGGCCAGCACGGCGGAAGGTGAAGCGCGTGAGCATCTGGACATGCTCAAACAGGTGTCGGATAAGCTGCTCAACGATAAAAGCCTCTACAAGTGCCGCCGCTGTGGTTTTGAAACGCCGCTGATGCAATGGCGCTGCCCGAGCTGCAAGCGTTGGGGCACCATCAAGCCGGTGGTGAAAGAGGTATAGAGGGAAACCCAGAAGCGAGTTTCGAGCTGCGAGTTTCGAAGATCAAAGGCTAAACCCGCACGTGCCTCCGGGGTTTGTCTTTCGCAACTCGAAGCTCGAAACTCGTCACTGTCTGAGCATTCTTGAACCGCTTTTGCGCAGCGCCTACCATAGCTCCGCCTACCATCACCCAGGATCTCTGCCATGCCTATTTCCAGCCCCGTTATTGTCGCTCTGGACTACCCGGATGCCGCACAGGCCCTGTCTATGGCCCAACAACTGGATCCAGGCAAAGTGCGGGTAAAGGTGGGCAAGGAAATTTTTACCCGCAGTGGGCCGGCGGTGGTGGAGTCGTTGCACAAGCTGGGTTTTGAGGTGTTTCTCGATCTGAAATTTCATGACATCCCCAATACCGTGGCGGGTGCGGTTGCCGCGGCGGCGGACATGGGGGTGTGGATGGTGAACGTGCACGCGAGTGGCGGGCAACGGATGATGGAAGGCGCCGCCAATGCCATTGCTAATCACGCCCAGCGACCGCACCTGATTGCCGTGACAGTGCTGACCAGCATGGATGATAGCGACCTGCAGCAGGTGGGCGTGGTGGATGTGCCCAAGGTGCAGGTGCAGCGCCTGGCAGAGCTGGCGAAAGCCTCGGGTATGGATGGTGTGGTTTGTTCTGCCCAGGAAGCGGCGATGCTGAAACAGGCCTGCGGACCCGCCTTCGAGCTGGTAACGCCGGGTATCCGCCCGGAAGGAGCCGAAGCGGGCGATCAGCGTCGGGTGTTAACGCCGGTGCAGGCACGAGACGCGGGTGTGGATTACATGGTCATCGGCCGGCCCATCACCCAGGCCGCCACACCTACGGACGTAGTCGACGCTATATTACACAGCCTGGCATAGCTTGCTTACAGTGCCGCTCGCCACAGGCGGATAACAGCGGCGCTGGCCTCTCTCTAAGGTGGGCTCTCCATTCAAAAAGAACCGGAGATCTCACATGCAAAAACGTTCCCTGGCGATTCTGCCCTTCCTGATGGCACTGGTCATGCCGGCTGTAGCTGTTGAGCTGCAGTCTGCGCCCGCCGCTGACACCCTCAAGACTGCGTCTGCCGAGCAAGCGGATAAGGCCGTGTCGGGTATTGCGGCTGCCAAGGTAGAAGGCGAGGCCGCCATCAATCTAAACACTGCCAATATGGCCGAACTGGAAACGCTGCACGGGGTTGGTCCGAAAACGGCCCAGGCGATCATTGATTTCCGGGATAGCCAAGGTGGTTTCACCAGCCCGGATCAGTTGCTGGCCATTAAAGGCATTGGCGAGAAAACGCTGGCGAAAAATGCGCGATCAGATCGTGGTGCAATAGCGAGAGGGGCCGATTGCTGCGCGGGAACAGCATCCCGCGCAGCGATTCGGAAAATGAATAATCAGGGGTGAGGTTCGTTGTCTTCATCGTCCTGATGGTCGACAGCGCTGAGGTCGTCGGCACGGTCCACGTCCCGTTCAGGTCGTGGCGCCTTGGGAGGTTCGGGTTCGCCGTCTCCTGCCGACTTTTCGCCTTTATCCCCTTTGCTTTCTTTTTCCTTGCTGGCTTTTTCCGCCTGGGCTTCCACTTCCTCGGTACTCTTCTCTTCACCGATGCGGAAGGCCGCAAAACCGGCGTGAACCACCTGATTCACAGCCATGCCCAGCACACGCCCGTTATACGGGGCGATAATGGCGCTGCCGGTATTACTGATCGGGTCGGTGACGGTGCCGAGGATCTGACCCTTTTTCACTTTGTCGTTGAGTTTTACCTCAGACAGCAGAATGCCGCCCTGGCCGGCGCGAATCCATTCTGATTCGAAGAACACCGGCTGCGGGGCGCTCCAGAAGCGGCTGGCCTTACGCATCTCCAGGTTTTCCAGCAGGGTTTCGATGGCCTGCACGCCGTAGTTCACGGCCTGGGTTTCCAGCCGGTTCGGGCCGCCCGCTTCCATGGTCACGGCGGTAATGCCGTCTTTTACCGCCGCATCGCGGAGCATGCCGCTTACGCCTGGGCTGTGCAGTACGGTCATGCCACCAAAGTGCTTGGCAAAGGCCACCACGTCCTGGTTATCCAGATCGGCGCGTAGCTGAGGGAGGTTGACGCGTTTCTGGGAACCGGTGTGCAGGTCTACCAGGTAGTCACAGTGGCTGACGATATTGCTGAACAATGAAGAGGCCACGCGACTGGCGGCGCTGCCATCCTTGTTGCCGGGAAAATAACGGTTCAAATCACGGCGGTCGCTCAGGTAGCGGGTGCCGCTGCGAAAACCGTCCAGATTGACGATGGGAACACCGATCACGGTGCCGGCCAGCTGGTCCGGTTCCAGTTCGTACATGAGCCGGCGAACCATCTCGATGCCATTCAGCTCATCACCATGGATGGCGGCGGTGAGGCACAGCTTGGGGCCGGGTTTGTCGCCGTGGGCGACCAATACAGGCACTGGTGTGGCAATGGATGCGAACGATTGATCTGGCGTCCAGTGCAGGGTGGCAAAGGTGCCCGGTTTCACCGTCTGGCCTAACAAGGGGAGTGGTGACGGTTTTTCCGGCTCAGCGTCCGCGCTGGGGCTCTCTGAGTCAGCGTCGCCCTGTTTGCTCTCACTGCGATGCGGGGCTTTGTTGGGCGTATCGGCGTCAGTTTCCTGTTGCCGCTCCAGTGCCCGTTCTTCGTCTTCCACTTCGGTGGCCCAGACGGGCTGAGCCAAGGCGGCAAGCAGTGACAAGGCGAGCAATGACAGAGTGCCCAGAGTTATCCATGACAGGCGTTTGTGCACAAACGGCTCCTTGCGTGTCGTTTCCATGTGGTGGGGCGCGGCGCACCGCGCCCACGCTAACCCTGTTGGTCCAGCTCACTCCAGCGGGAGAAAGCCACTTCCAGTTGCTGCTCCAGCTCGCTTTGCTGAGCTTCTGCCGCGCTGATATCAGCCGGCTCACCCTTGTAAAAATCGGGTCGGACATGCGCGTCTGTACCGCGTCCAGATCCGCTTCCAGCTGTTCAATGCGAGCGGGTAATTGTTCCAGCTCCCGTTGATCCTTGTATGACAGCTTCTTGCGGGCAGGGCAGGCTTTTCCGCTGCTGCCGGCTTGGCGGTTTGACGGTTTTTTCCCGCTTCGGTTCCGGGCGCTGGCGTAACCAGTCCTGATAACCGCCCACATAGCTGTTCAGTTCACCGTGCTCGAAGACCAGCGTGGAGGTCACCACATTGTCGATGAACTCACGGTCGTGGCTGACCAGCAGCAGGGTGCCCTGGTAGTTGATCAGCTGTTCTTCCAGGAGTTCCAGGTTTCTGCATCCAGGTCGTTGGTGGGCTCATCGAGTACCAGCAGGTTGAAGGGTTTGGTGAACAGCTTGGCCAGCAGCAAACGGTTGCGCTCGCCGCCGGACAGGATTTCACCGGCTGGCGAACCCGGGCGGGGTCGAACAGGAAATCCTGCAGATAGCCGATCACATGCTTGTTCTGGCCATTCAGGTTGATCACATCGGAGCCTTCCGCCACGTTGTCGATCACGCTTTTTCTTCGTCCAGGGTGTCGCGCAGCTGGTCGAAATAGGCCACCTGAAGCTGGGTGCCCTGTTTGACGGTGCCGCTGTCCGGGCCAGCCGATCCAGCAGCAGGCGAATCAGGGTGGATTTACCACAGCCGTTCGGGCCCAGAATGCCCACCCGGTCGCCGCGCATCAGGGCCACGGAAAAATCACGAACAATCTGTTTGCCGCCCACGGCATAGCTGATTTGTCGGCTTCCACCACGATCTTGCCGGAGTTGTCGCTGCTCTGGATGGTCAGGCTGGCGGTGCCGGTGCGGCTGCGGCGCTGGGAAAATTCATCGCGCATGGCTTTCAGCACGCACCCGGCCTTCATTACGGGTGCGGCGTGCCTTGATGCCCTGGCGAATCCACTTTTCTTCCTGGCTGAGTTTCTTGTCGAACTCGGCGTTGGCTTTCTCCTCCGCATCCAGTGCGGCCTGCTTGCCGCTCAGGTACTTCTCGTAGCTGCCGGGCCAGCTGGTCAGCTTGCCGCGATCCAGTTCGATGATCCGAGTGGCCAGCGAGCGGATGAAGGCGCGGTCGTGGGAAATAAAGACCAGGGTGGTGCCGTAGCTTTTAAGGAATTCTTCAAGCCACTGAATAGATTCCATGTCCAGGTGGTTAGTGGGCTCGTCCAGCAGCAGAATATCCGGGTCCTGCACCAATGCACGGGCCAGCAGTACGCGGCGTTTCATGCCGCCGGAAAGCCCGGCGAACGACATGTCGCCGTCCAGGTTCAGCTTGGAAAGCACGGTGTCCACCCGCTGCGACAGCTGCCATGCCCCTAGCGCTTCAATCTCATCACTGAGTTCCTGAAAGCGGGCCAGTACCTTGTCATCACCGTCGCCCAGATGGTGCACCAGTTCGGCGTGCTCGCTGAGCAAGGCGCCTTGCTCCCCCAGCCCTTCGGCCACCATGAAGTGCACGCTGTGCTCCTGGTCATCGGGCACTTCCTGTTCCAGCCGGGCCACACTCAGCCCCTGGGTCTTCTCGATCTGACCGTCATCGGCCTGAATTTCTTCGGCGATGACCTTCATCAGGGTGGACTTGCCCGCCCCGTTACGGCCGATCAGACACAGGCGCTCACCCACGTCGATGGACAGGTTGACGTGGTCCAGCAGCGGTTGTTGGCCATAGCTGAGTTGAATGTCGCGAAGGGTAATCAGTGGCATACTTTATAAATCCAGGCGTCATGCAACACGCAGCACGCAACCCTCACGGTCAAACCCAACAACACCGGGCGAACGAGACAATGGCAGGTGAGAGTCAGTGCCTCGCGCCCGGGCCTTTAAGCGCGGAGAATAGGGGCCGGATAAGTACGGCCTGTCCCGTGTTGAAGCGGGTCGCGTGTTGCGTGCAGCGTCTATCTAATTGAACGCGCAGTGTAGCAGCTTGTTACGGGCGTGTACTGGTACTTGGCGCCAGGCCGCTGCAGCATGGTCTGGTAAAGAAAGGCTGGCGGCAGGGCCGCCACAGGACAAGAAAGAACAAGGAAGGAAGGGGTAATGTCGGAATTTCTGCGCGAACGCTACGAAGAAGTGGATCTGACGCCGGGGCAGGGCAAGATCACGGCGACGATCTCCATCGGACTGGGTTTGCTGGCGCTGCTGGGAAGTTTCTGTTTTCTTTATCCGGAACTGTTTACCACGCCTGAATTCAGGGCGTTCTATAATGCCGAGATCTTGCGGCTACTGCTGTTTATCGGCATCGGTATCGGGTTTACCTGCGGGTTTTTCAGCGTGTTTCGTCATCAGGAACGGCGTTACGGCATCATCGGCATGGTGCTGGCCTGCATGGCTGCGCTGATCGGCTCCGGGCGTCTGGATGTGCCGCCGGTGGATGGCCGCAGCCTGTATGCCGGGCTGGATTATTTCATCCTGACCCTGCTGGTGCTGGGGCTGGTGTTTATTCCGCTGGAGCGCGCCTACCCGAAGAACCCGGAACAGAAGACCCTGCGCGGTGGCTGGGTCACGGACATGAAGTACTTCCTGTTCAGCCATGTGGGCCTGCAGCTGATCAGCTTCTTCACCATCATCCCTATTCAGGTGTTGCTGCACGACAAGGTGGATATCGGCTTCCAGCAGGCCATCGCCAGCCAGCCCCTGTGGCTGCAGTTCATTGAAATTCTGATTGTGATCGATCTGGGCAGCTACTGGATTCACCGGGCCTTCCATGAAGTGCCCTGGCTGTGGAAATTCCACGCCGTGCACCATTCCACCACCCAGATGGACTGGTTGGCCTCCTCACGGCTGCATGTGGTGGAAATTATCGCCAACCGTTTTATTGGCTATCTGCCGATCTTTATTCTCGGCTTCTCGCCCTCGGCGGTGTATGCCTACCTGGTGTTCGTGTCGTTCCACGCCATTTTTATCCACGCCAATGTCCGTTTCCGGTTCCCGGGCGTGCGCTGGCTGATCGCCACCCCGGAATTTCATCACTGGCACCATTCCTCGGAAGACGAAGCTGTAGACAAAAACTACGCCGCCTTCCTGCCCATCTACGATAAACTGTTCGGCACCTGATCATGCCGGATCGCCTGGCCGCCGAGTACGGCACCCGTGCCAGCACCCAGGTGCCGGAAGGGGTGGTCAAACAGTTCCTGTTCCCGTTCCGCCGGGGCTGAATATGCATTCCCATCGCAACCCTCAAAGATGAATTTATGGACGACGTGATAGACATGCTGCGTGAGCGCCATGACGGTGGTCTGGTGGCTGGAACTGCCAGACGAAGACCGTTGGTGGAAATTGAAGAGCAGCTGCTGATTTCACTGCCGGGGGATTACAAGGAGTTCCTGCTTAACGCCAGCGACATCGTCTGTGGCAGCCTGGAGCCAGCCACGGTGATGGACGACTACGCCCACAATTTCCTCCCGGAAATGGCCGCCAACGCCTGGGACCAGGGCCTGCCTCGCTATCTGATTCCCGTTTGCGAAGCCGGCAACGGCATCTACGCCATGTCCCAGGAAGGCGAAGTGGTGCTGTGGGAGCCGGAGCAAGGCATCAACGAAGACGAGGTGTGGGGCAGCATCTGGCAATGGGCGCGGGAAGTGTGGTTGAAAGTTAATTACATGAATAATAAAGCTAAACCCCCGACCTGACGTAGCCGCTGTAGGAGCGCATCTTGAGGCGCGAACCGAGCGACAGCGAGGAAAAGCCGTTTCGAGTTACGAGAAGCGAGTTTCGAACCCCAGAACCCGAAACCCGTTCTGTTTTGTCTTTCGCAACTCGAAACTCGTCACTCGCTTCTCAACCCAGTACTATACCCCGCCAAATCGAGCTCATTATTAATCAACACCACGCATTGCGACGCAAACAGCATGGTCGGTCCCAGGCTGATCTTCTCCGTGCCCAGTCGCTTCAGGCTGTTGAAGCTCTTCTTCGGCATGGGAATGTGATCGGTGAGCAGAAAGCAGGGTTTCTCGGCAAAGGTGAGCTCGCGGATGCTCTCGCCCTTGGGGTCCATCATGTACAGCTGATGCCCATCCTCGCCAGCTCCTTCACCAGCTTTTCAAAGCTCTGCGTGCGCACGGTAATCCCGCTCTCCACGGCTTTCATCTGTTCCTTGCCCATGCCGGCAGAAGCATCCAGCGCCCGCACCACCTTGGCCAGCAGCGCCTGCTCATGGAAGCCGCCAATATCCCGCATCTCCGCCGCCACAAAGGTGATGGTGCGGGAAATAGTCCTGGGTGCTTTCCAGCACCAGATGCACTACCGCATCGTCTCGATGCGACTGGGCCACAAAGATCGCATTCATCAACGTATGCGCCAGAATCTCGCTATGGGCATCCCCGCCCACATTGGCAAGTAGAGTCTGGCTGTTGGTGGAGGCCGCGCGGGCACGGAGAACAAAGGTACGCATGGGATTGGGCTCTGGAGAGTGTGGGCGTGATTGTACATCAGCGGTTGTGTGATCGTGGATGTCCGCGCAAGGAACCTGGTTGATCGGTCGTTTTCAGCGGAACGTTCCGAATAACCCGGGGGGCGAAATTTCAACATACTGATCTTAATCGATATTCTACTGCCGGGGATTGGGATGGCAGGTACGGAGTTCAAAGGAAGGTTCCCTTTGAACTCCGTGTAGAATATTGGCTATTTCACTGTAAGTGATTGTTATGAGAGTGTTTTGATACATTTGTGGGGCGGGTAGCTCGGAGCTATGCGGAACCGAGTTATAAGGAATGTTCTAATTAATATGCTGTTATGTTTCATGAGGATGTCGTGTGATCCCTTCGCGTAAACAGATAAAGCGTGCCTTGCTGGAGTTGTTGGCTCGATCTGGCCCAATGCTCTCGAGCGAGGTCTATGGTCAGCTTTCTGACTAATTCGCCTTGTCGCGGAAAGACCTTGAAAGAACCACAAATGGCGACGAAAACTGCTTTCAAAAGGAAGTTCGGTGGGCCAAGAAAGACTTGGTTGATGACGGGAAGATCAAACGCCCGTCCCAGAGCGGACACGGGGTTTGGGAACTAAGTGAGTCTGCCAAACGAGCTGAAGAACTAGGCCCAATTCTTTGCACAACGCGAGAAGAACTAGAGGCAAAAGTCCGCGATCTTCCGTCCACGGCTGCAATGCCCACGGGGCAGAGTAACCCTGAGCGAAAAACCACAACGGTAGATACATTTGTTCGCGACGCTCGGGTGGTGCGGT
>UEXL01000123.1_pt1 | contig 29820 bp, 44 predicted proteins | sample 1796671 | NCBI WGS metagenome assembly UEXL01 (sample SAMEA4772471, study PRJEB27181) | metagenome | reverse complement strand
AAACATAAACAGAACGTTTTCTGTTGGTGCTCTATCTTCGGCGTCTGCTTGGGTGTTTAACCTATGACGATGACGATGGCTTCTCAGAAAACGTAGAGCTACTGCGTATTGAGGATGTACTAGCAGAGAACCCACAGGCTGTTGCTAAGTTGCTGCACTCCTATGGTTACAGGTATGACACCCTACTTGACGAGATGGGTATCAGTGAGAGCAGCTACACTGTCAAACACGCTAACGCTTTATAGGAGATAGCAATATGAAATGGAATGACAAAAACACAGCAGAGATGCTACGCCTTTACAACCTCGGTCTGACAGGTGTTCAGATCGGGGAGAAGTTGGGGTGTAGCCCTTGTTCTGTTCGTGGTAGAAAGAGAACCCTCATAGGAAATAAAAAGGGTAGGAGGTCTACTTCTGGTGCTGTGGGAAAGAATACCCAAAGGGTGACAACCAACAAATACAAAGTCTTTAGGGTGCGTAATACTGTTACTGGTGTTGTGTTTAAAATATCAGGTATGGGTGATGAGTTGCCTGACAAGTCCCTTAAATCTGCTACTGTTGGGGAGATTAGGCTTAAGATAAACAAACGACTAAAACACATGATGGAATATGAAAGGGTAATGTAATGAAAGTAGATGTATTTTAACTTCCACAAAAAGTCTTCTCTGTTAGACATAAAGGTAAGGTGATTGATTACACCAAATCTATTATGCTTAAGGGTGTAAAGTTTGTAGTGCAAAAGGCAGGTAGAGCAAGGGTGTTGAAGGAGGGCAGAAAGAATGTCCATGCTTTTGTCAGAGGAGTAATACATGAACCTTGGGCAGATGGTGTTACTACCACTGACTATGAATCAACTTCTGTCAGCTACAACCCCTACAGATCAGGTAACTTCACCGATAAGGATGGGGAACCTATACATGAAACCTATCTAGTATATCTTGGTTTAAAGTCTGACACTAACAAACCTTTCATAACTGCTATGAAAAAAGATTGAAATACCCCCTTGACAGCCCTTTCTATAGGGAATAGAAGGTGTATAATTACTTTAAGTATCCTAAATACTACTACTTTGAAGTAGACGTAGTAAGTAAAAACTTTAAGTAATACTTATAGTAGTGAGGATTACATGAGACCAAGAAAAAGTAGAAAAGTAGGGGTAGGCTTACATTCCACCTCTACGATAGAAGAAGTAGTTACCTACTACTTTAACACCCCAAGGTTCAGAGAACTATCCCGTAACACACACAGGACGTACCACTACTGCCTGATTAGATTGTGTTCTGGGTACGTAGGAGCAAAGAAGATTGGGGGAGTAAAGTTAGACAGACTTACTCCACAGATGTGTGACACGATGTACAATGATTGGGCTGAAGATGTTAGCGTCAGTCATGCCAATGAAATGTCCCGCATCTTTTCCATGCTAATTAATATGTGCGTGGGGCTTGATCTGTTAGACCGTAACCCAATGTCTAAGGTTCACAAAAGGACTACAGAAACAAGATCAGTAGTATGGACTAACGATCAGGTCGTATCATTCCTTGATACTGCTTTCTCTGACTTCAAGTGGAGAAACATAGGTCTGCTTGTTATGCTTGCATATGAATGGGGTCAAAGACCTGTAGACATACGCAACTTGGAGTGGGACAACATAGACTTGGAGGGTGGGGTAACAACCATCAAACAGACTAAGCGTGGGGCAGAGGTAGAATTACCTATTGACGAGCAGATGAATGAGATGCTAACAGAGCAGCAACTTCATTGGGGCTTCCAACCATATGTAGTACCCCACTACAGGAAGCAGGACAGGGCGTACAGGCCATACACGTGTGGTCAGGTAGGTATCCTAGTCAATCAAGTTAAAGAGGCTGCAGGGTTGCCTGACGAGCTTAAGGCTGGTGACTTACGGAAGACTGCTATTGTTGAGATGATAAAAGGAGGAGCGGACAGCTTACAGATCATGTCAGCTACAGGACATAAAAATGTAGCAAGTTTAAATCCCTACAACAAACACAACTTGGAGACTGCAACCGCAGCTCTTAATAGGAGAAAAAGATGACTATTAGCCCACACTACATTACTTCCATTGCGTTAAATACAGCCCCTTCAAAAAAGAAAAGTAACAACACAATGGTTAAACTAAAATGTCCATCCTCAAGGACAATGAGAAGGGCGGAGGAAAAGAAAGCTAACCGTATCAAAGGAAAGTTGAGGTTGAAACTATGCTAACAGATAACTTAGTATTGGAGGTGATTCTTTTCGCCTTGTTTATTTTTAGTATGACATGAGGAAGCCTAATCCTATGGCTAAGGATTTACGCCAACCTAAGTATGGGCAGAAGGTTATTCCTGATAAGAAGAAACCTTCCATCCGTAAACAGAAACACAAAGGAGATAAGGATGAAAGCTAGAGAGGAGCTTTTAAAAGAGATAGGCGCACTAAAACGTGATGTAGCCTATTGGGAGACACAAGCTAAAACCCTTGAGATTCGTAAGGTAGAACTTCAGGGTGAGTTGCTTAAAGCTAAGGCTGAGTTGAAACTTTGGATGGGAACAGGAGTATGAAGATACTAGATCAAATAGGTGTCATTGGTGGGGTTCCCTTATATGAACATCCAGAGCTAGGGGGATGAGGCACCAATTCAATACATGGTAGATGGGGAGTTACAAGACACTCCCTTTTGGGATATGTATGATCCTAATGAAATTAAAATCTGGTTGGAAGAGGAAACAGGTCAATGAGACAACATATATACGATACGTGGAATTTAGTAATGGACTCGGATAGAAGCCCACTAAAGAATATACCTGACAACAATGCCCGTCACTTAATCTTGCAGATACTTGCATGGATGTGGTGCATTGTGTTTAGTATTTTCTTGGGTAGCTATCTTGTTTTTGGATTGACAGCAATAGCGCATGTGTTACTACTGGCTGCAATAGCTATTACCGTTGGTACGTTTGATACTGCCAATAGAAACCCACAGATGCTTAGTGATGTAGCTAAACGTCTTGATGGGTACAATGGTAGACGTAACAACGGAGAGCATGATTAAATTATGACTAAGAAATGATAGATGCAATCTACAGGATATAATCAGGATATAATCTTGAGATTTAAGAATGTGGTCGGGCAAGTAAAGAATGTCCCAGATTGATGATTAAGGTAACATACATAGACCACATGGGTAGTGACCTGTCTGTAGTTAATGCAGCACGTGTATCCTTTGGTAAAAAGAGTACGGAACTAGGTTGGAGTGGTGTTGAAGGAGACCATATGACGCCTATCCTACATGATAGACAAGAGGTTGATCAAGTACTTAGCCAAGCATAAACATATGTCACCCTTTGGTCATGCCTTTGCATCCTTCCATGTCAAGGCTCCCATCTTTGTAGCTAGGCAGTTGGTCAAGCATAAGTTCCTACGTTGGAATGAGATTAGTCGTAGGTATGTAGATGATGACCCTGAGTTTTATATGCCTGATCAATGGCGTGGTAGGGCTGATGACAAGAAGCAGGGTAGTGCTGGTATAGTTGATATAGATAAGTATTGGACAGAGAACGTTTCTGATGATGGTTGGACCCCAATGCCTAGGCTTGCTTATGAAGATGCTTTATATTGTTATCATGGTCTTCTTAATGCGGGAGTATGCCCAGAGCAAGCACGTATGGTGTTGCCACAAAGCACCATGACTGAATGGTATTGGTCAGGTAGTCTTGACGCCTTTGCTGATATGTGCAATCTAAGGTGCAAAGAAGATACTCAGTACGAGACTAGGTTAGTTGCAAAGTATATACTGAGTGAAATGATTAATTTATTTCCTGTATCATGGGAGGCTTTAGTTGATGGGGGATAACCCGCACCTAGCATGTCCCTTTGAGGACTGTGGATCAAGTGATGCATTTAATTGGAATGATGGCGGCTATGGGTTCTGTCATAGCTGTGGGGAGTCATATCCCGCAAAGAGAGGAAAGAAAGTGTTTGATTGGGCGAAAGAAGACTATCCAGTAATAGAAAGGGTTAAACCTATGGATATACCAGTAACAGGTGTTACTTACAAAGATATACGTGGTTTGGACGAGACATCTGTCAACTGTACGGTATACAGATACAGACAGGTGAGGGTGGCGTACCAGTACGATACGCATATAAGTACCCACACACGGTCAAGTATCGTGACTATAATGACAAGTCTAATTCGTGGGTGAAGGACAGAGGACTAGGCATGGCTAAGTTGTTTGGCCCTGATTTTAATGCTGGTTCTGCCACACGTATATACATCACTGAGGGGGAGTTTGATGCTGCTTCTCTCTATCAAGTCCTTGGGGAGAAGTATCCTGTCAAGTCCCTGCCCAGCGCATCCATAGGAGAGAAGTTTATTAAGGCTAACCATGCCTACCTAAACTCTTTCAAGGAAGTGGTGTATGCGGGTGAGTTAGATGATGCAGGTAGACGTGCTGCTGATAAACTGTATGAGGCATTGGCTGATAAGTTCTGGTATGTCCCTATGTCCAAGCATAAGGATGCCAATGACTTCTTAACCAGTGGTGACACGGATGATCTTAAGTGGGCTGCACTAAAACCACAACGGTACTCACCTGATAACTTCTTCTGCTCTGATGAAGAGGTAGAAGCAGCAATCCGCAATGAGAACCCCTACGAGTACGTACCCACAGGTCACACAGGTCTTGATGATAAGACTAGGGGCTTGGTGAAGGGTGGGATCACATTCATCAAAGCACCACGTGGTACAGGTAAAACTGAGGTGATCCGTTACTTTGAGACAGGTCTGCTAAAGACACCTGATGTACGCATTGCCTTACTGCACATGGAAGAGATGAAATCTACTACCTACCGTGCTATGGCTACCTACCACCTAGGGCTAAACGTTCGTACAAAGGATGACGCTGCTGAGAATGGTATCTCTGAGGATAAGGTAGTAGAAGCAGCTAAGGTAGCAACCAAGGGTGAGCGTACCATTGTGTTTGAGATGAGGTCACATGATGATCCTCTCAAGCTACTAGAGTACATTCGTCTTGCTGCTACTGTGTATGGAGCTGGTTACATCTTTATAGACCACGTACAGCGCCTTGCATACCTGTCTAACACAGGGGTTGATGGTGCTACCAGTACGCTTACTACACTAGGCTCACGTGCAGCACAGCTTGCCAAGGAGCTGAACATTGGGGTGATCTTTATCTCTCAGGTCAATGATGATGGTCGTACCAAGTATGCAGCATCTTTGGAAGAGGAAGCAATCATCTGCATTAAGATAGACCGTGACACTGAGACTGATGATGAAATATTACAGAACACTACTAACTTTATCCTTGACAAAAACAGACCGTTTGCTAAGTTAGGTCATGCAGGGTCAGTCTATTACGATCCTGAAACAACCATATTGACGGAGGGTACATGATAATATTTGATATAGAGACTAATGGTTTAAATCCCACAAAGATACACTGCCTCTCCTACACCTATCCAGAAGCCTTGGACGTAAAGACATTGTTTGATTATGATGAAATGCGTAGCTTACTGGTTGAACAGAGTCATATAACTGGTCACAATATTGTTAGGTATGACGTCCCTGTACTTGAAAGATTGCTAGGTATAGAACTTAATTGCTCTTACTACGACACATTACCTATGTCTTGGGTTATGAACACTGACAGGCCCAAGCATGGCCTTGCAAGTTTTGGTGAGGACTTTGGAATACCCAAGCCTGTGATTGAGGACTGGAAGGGTCTGACGCAGGAGGAGTATGCACACAGGTGTGAAGAAGATGTTAAGATCAACTACCACTTATGGCAGGACTTAATATCTAAGTTTAGGAGGGTGTACGAACAAGATAAGCTACTTCTAAATAAATACCTGCAATATCTAACATATAAGATGCAGTGTGCAGCAGAAGCAGAACAGCAGGGGTGGAGACTTGATGTTGATCTAGCAGAGAAGTGTGTAGCAGACCTAACAGCACAACAAGATCAAAAGGTAGCAGAACTTGTTGATGTTATGCCTATGAACAAGATATACAAGGTAGCAACTAAGCCTAAGAAGTATACCAAAGAAGATGGATCAGTATCTAAACTAGGGCATAAATGGGATGCTCTGCTTGAAGAGTATGGTATGCCCATTGGCTATGAAGGTGAGTTGAAAGTAGTAAAAGGTGTTGAACCTGCTAATCCTAAATCACCTGATCAAGTCAAAGACTGGCTGTATTCTATGGGATGGGAACCCTGCACACACAAATACGTGAAAGAAGAAGATGGATCAGAAAGAAGAATACCTCAAGTGCGTAAAGATGGTGAGCTTACTCGCTCTGTACAACTACTTGTGGAACAGGATAAAGCGGTAGCTGTACTTGATGGCCTTACTGTAATTCAACACAGACTTGCTATCTTCAAGGGCTTCTTGGAGTGTCAGGTTGATGGCTTTGTTAAGGCAGAAATAGCAGGTCTTACTAACACCCTACGCTTTAAACACAGTAAGCCATTGGTCAATCTTCCGGGAGTTGATAAGCCTTGGGGGAAGGAAGTAAGAGGCTGTCTACTTGCACCTGATGATGATCATACTCTTTGTGGTGCTGATATGACTTCACTTGAAGATACCACTAAGCGACACTATATGCAGCCCTATGACCCCGACTATGTTAAAGAAATGAGTAAAGATGGTTTTGACCCTCACCTTGATCTGGCGTTACATTCTGGGGCCATTACTCAGAAACAAATAGATATGCATAACAGTGGTGAGAAGAGTTTAAAGACGCTGCGTAAGAACTATAAGGTGGTTAATTATTCTGCTACTTATGGCGTAGGAGCAGCTAAACTTTCCAGAGAAACTGGTATGTCAGTGGGACAAGCTGGAAGTTTGCTTACGGCTTATTGGGAACGAAACAAAGCAGTAACAGAATTTGTAGACGATCAACCAGTTAGAAACATTGGTGGTCAGATGTGGGTACAAAATCCTGTCAGTAAGTTCTGGCATACGTTACGCTTTAAGAAGGATGTATTCTCTACTCTTAACCAGAGTACAGGAGCATACTGTTTTGACAGGTGGGTTTATAACTATAGATCAGAAAGACCTAACCTGATTGGACAGTTTCATGACGAGACAATCAATGTAGTAAAAAAAGGAGATGAAGCACTACACACAGAAACTTTGCAAGATGCGATAAAAATGTTAAATAAGCACTTGCAACTGAACGTAGACCTTGGTATAGATGTGCAGTACGGCGCAACCTATGCCGACATACATTAAAGGAGGCCAAAGATGGCACAACGTGGAGTTAAATTAAGAGCGGTTCTTGAATGGGCAAAAGTGTTCAAAGAGAATCGTGACAAGGTAGGGTACAAAGCTACGGACTCAGTTCCGGGAACCTACGAGCAGTATGACGGTGCTTGCACTGTCAACATCATCCTTGATGACAAGAACATGGAGCTTCTAAAGGCTACTGGATTTCCTCGCGCATTTAAGCCTGACTCAGAGGGGCGTGGGATGGTTACTAAAGTTGACCGTAAGTTCAACAGCGGCTTTGACTTTAGCAGTGGCGCACCAGAAATCTACAAGGCTGGAAGTAATAAGCTTTGGAACTTTGAGGATGGTGAGCTAGGCAATGGTACTATTGCTGATGTGTACCTATCAGTCTATGACACTAAGTACGGGACTGTAGGTAGCCGACTGGATCGGATTGATGTTCATGAACTTGTAGAACATACTGGTAGTTCTGGTGTGCCTGTCTACGAGTCTGTGGGTAGCCCTCCCCCTGTGAAAGCAGCTAACAAGGTATTAGAAGACGAGATTCCCTTCTAATGAAACAGAATTGGAAAACCCTAATTGATGGTGATATCATAGCCTATCGTGCGGGGTTTTCCTCTAACGATCTTACTGTTGAAGAAGCCTTGTTGAAGACAGATAGCTTGGTTTCTACAGCCTTAGATGACTCTGAATACTTTACGGAAGGCAATCATCAAGTCTTCCTTACAGGTAAAGGGAACTTCAGATTTGATATAGCAAAGACAGCTACATATAAAGGCAACCGTAAGGACTCGGCTAAACCAATACATCTACCTGCTATTAGAGAGCATATGTGCAACAAGTACGATGCAATCGTTAGCAGTGAGGAGGAAGCAGACGATCTGATAGCAATAGAAGCCACTAGCTATGGCAAGAACGCCCTTGTTGCTAGTATTGATAAGGACATGCTACAGATACCTTGCTACCACTACAATCTGAGTAAGAGGCTGTTTTCTGTCGTAGGAGAATTTCAAGGACTTAAGTTCTTCTACACTCAGATACTTACTGGTGACTCCGCTGACAATATTATTGGCCTGTACAAGTGTGGGCCAGTAAAAGCAAAGAAGTTGTTACTTAATTGCAACACTGAGATTGAATTGTGGGATGCTTGCGTTGATGCATACGATGGTGACAAAGAGCGTGTCATTGAGAATGCTAGGCTCCTATGGCTAAGAAGAGAAGTAGGTCAAATATGGGAGCCACCAAGTGCCTAAGACAAGTGCAGCTAAAGCTAAGGGTCGTACAGGTCAACAAGAAGTAAGAGACAAACTACTTGAAACCTTTTCAGAGTTTGAGCCTGATGATATCAAGTCCACAACTATGGGTGATACAGGTGAAGATATACAATTAAGTCCTGCTGCTAGAAAAAAGATACCTCTAAGTATTGAGGTAAACGCAGAAAGAAGGACTTAAGACTGTATACGGTACATTGAGCAAGCCTCAAAGCATGCAAAGGAGAGCCTGTAGTTTTTTCGTTCAGATAGAAAGCCTTGGGTTGTTGTTGTAGGTATGAATCATTATGCTGAACTCCTTAGAAACTGGAAGAAAGAATAACCATGTCAGTTAAAATATGGGACATACTACATGGCCCTATATCTAGGAAGACATGTGAGGATGCTGATGATTATCCTGATGAGTGTGTACCTATTGGTGTGTAAGGTAGAAGTGGACAAGAAAATAGTTGAACACAACTACTGGTTTGAAAACTACGATGGATGCTACGAATGGGAAAACACTTTAGTAAAAACATAGAACCTCTTGAGCTTGAGGGTGAATACCCCCAAGGAGTTTATGATGATTGAGGTTGACAAATGTGTTTAGTTGAGTATAACTAGGGGATTATGACAATGAAATATGAAGTAATCTTAAACATAGAAGTAGACCCAACCTGTAATATTTAGAGGTGGATAATCCTGAAAGTCAAGGGTGATCCTGAACTGTTGATACAATATGATCATGAAATAGACGATGTAGAAATAACAAACTGTGAGGTGACACTAAATGACTAAGATAACGCTAGATGATGTTGAGTACGATACGGACACGTTTAATAAAGAACAGTTAAGTTGGGTTGGAGAGTTACAAAAAAATCACTCTGTCAGTACTAATCTTACTTATCAACTAAGCAGTTTAAATGTGGTGAGGGAAATACTTATGAAAAAACTAAAAGGATCGTTCAAATGATTACGAAAGAAGATATGAAATCTTTTCAAGGCTATAGTGAGTGGGTAGAACGTAAGATCATTACAGACCCACAAGACAGACTAAATGAAAATGTTCTTGGCCTTTGTGAAGAGGCGGGAGAAGTAGCAGGTAAGATTAAGAAACGTATCCGTGACAAAACAAAGGTAACACCTGAAGCTATTCTAGGTGAGTTGGGTGATGTTTTGTTCTACACTACGGCACTAGCTAACTACTACAACTTCAACTTAGCTTCTGTTATTACCCAGAACATGATTAAACTAGATGGGCGAGAGTCCAGAGGGACTTTAAAAGGGAGTGGAGATGAAGAGTAAGATACAAATACGTGCCAATGAGTTGATAAAGCCTATTGACCAACAGATTATGATGTGCGACAGCAGGGAAGAAACCTTGCTGTTTGCTTGTATCCTACTTGAGAAAGCTAAGACTATCTTTGAAGCAAACTTAGGTAAGACTGGAAGAAGAGAAATATTTCGTATGAGAATGGGCGAAGACAGATGAACAACAACTACCTACCAACAGACTATCAGACTTTTATTGCAACCAGTCGTTATGCACGATGGCTTGAAGATGAAGGACGCCGTGAGACATGGGGAGAAACAGTAGAACGTTATATAGATAATATTATAAAGCCATTACTACCTGAATGTAGTGGAGGCACTACCTTAGATGACTCTCTTACAGGGTTAGAGAACCTGTCAGAAGTTGAAGGTATTAGGCATCACTTACTATCACTTGAGGTAATGCCTAGTATGAGGTCACTCATGACAGCAGGTAAGGCTTCCGCACGTGACAACACCTGTATGTATAACTGCTCCTACTTACCCGTAGATGACCCTAAGTCTTCTGATGAGGCTATGTTCATCCTCCTTTGTGGGACGGGGGTTGGTTTCAGTGTTGAGCGTCAGTTCATTACTAAACTCCCTGATGTTCCTACTCTTTTCCAGAGCGAAACGTGTGTCGTCATCAAGGACAGCAAGGAAGGTTGGGCTAAAGGTCTCAGGCAAATCTTGGCACTCCTATGGGCTGGTGAAATCCCTAAATGGGATGTGTCTAAAGTACGACCTGCTGGTGCTAAACTTAAGACGTTTGGTGGTAGAGCATCTGGTCCTGCTCCGTTGGTTGATCTGTTTAACTTTGCTATTACTACTTTCAAACAAGCTCAAGGCCGTAGACTATCTAGTATAGAGTGTCATGATCTGATGTGCAAGATAGGTGAAGTAGTTGTAGTAGGTGGTGTACGCCGTAGTGCTATGATCAGTCTCTCTAACCTATCCGATGACCGTATGCGTCATGCCAAGTCAGGTAACTGGTGGGAGAACGCAGGACATAGAGCCTTGGCTAATAATTCTGTAGCATACACAGATAAACCTGATAGTATGTCATTCATGCGTGAGTGGACAGCACTTATGGAGAGTGGTAGTGGAGAACGAGGAATATTCAACAGAGAAGCATCAGTTAAACAAGCTGCAAAAAATGGCCGTAGAGAGTCTTGCTACGAGTTCGGAACAAACCCATGTTCAGAAATCATTCTTAGGCCGAATCAGTTCTGTAATCTTACGGAAGTTGTTGTCCGTGCTACGGATAGTTTTGAAGACCTTGGAAGAAAAGTCCGCATTGCAACTATACTTGGAACCATTCAATCCACCTACACCCACTTTCCATACTTGCGTAAGGTGTGGAACACCAACACAGCGGCAGAAAGATTGCTCGGTGTGTCACTCACGGGGATAATGGATAATAAGCTGATGACCTTAGACAATAAAGGTCTAGCTAGTACGTTGGAGGAGCTTAAAAATGTGGCTATTTCTACTAACGCTGAGTGGGCTGACCGTCTTGGTATCCCTCATAGCACTGCTATTACTTGTGTCAAGCCCAGTGGAACAGTTTCCCAACTGGTTGACTCAGCTTCTGGCATTCATGCTCGTCACAGTCCCTATTATATCCGTACTGTGCGTGGAGATAATAAAGACCCATTGACTCAGTTTATGATTGACTCAGGTATCCCTAGTGAGCCTGACGTTATGAAGCCTGATGCTACTACTGTGTTTAGTTTTCCCATGCAAGCACCAGAAGGAGCTGTGTGTACGGCTGATATGACAGCATTAGAGCAACTAGAAATGTGGTTGATGTATCAACGTCATTGGTGTGAACATAAGCCTAGTGTAACGATTAACGTTAAGGCTGATGAATGGTTTGAAGTAGGAGCATTTGTGTATAAACACTTTGATGAAATGTCAGGTGTCTCCTTCCTACCCTTTAATGAACACACCTATCAACAGGCACCGTATCAGGATGTAGATGTTACAGCTTATCGTAATCTTCTTTCTGTTATGCCCAAGGGTATTGACTGGTCTAAGTTGGCTGAATATGAACAAGAGGATAACACTAGTGGTATGCAAACAATGGCATGTACTGGTGATGTTTGTGAGATGGTAGACATTACTTAATGCAACTTAATCTTTTTCAAGACTTAGTTGATCAAATAGAAGACGGTGACAGTAAAACTTGTAATAAATGTCATCGCCTTCTACCCTTGACTTCTTTTTCTATGCACAGTGGTTCTAACTACCAAAGACCTGAATGTAAAAAATGTAACAACGAACTTTCTGCTATTCGCAGTAATTTAAGAAGAGAAATAAAACCGCCAGATAAAAAACACATATGTCCTATTTGTTTATCTACAGAAGAGCAAGTAGCAGGTAAGGGGAGGTGAAAGAAATGGTTCATGGGTACTTGATCATGACCACCATACAAATAAATTTAGAGGTTGGCTATGCCACGGATGTAATAGAGGTTTAGGAGCCTTTAATGATAATATAGAACACTTAGAAAATGCAATCAAATATTTAAAGGAGAACTAAAATGATATGGGTTTATACAGTAGTAATGATGATGATAGAACCGACAACAAGTGAAAAAACTTTTATAGTGTTTTCGCCAAACACAGCCTTTACAACCGAAGAATCCTGTCAAAAATGGAGAGAAGCGGATATGATAAGGCTTTACAATTCAAGACCAAATGAAAGTGCAGAGGCAATGAGTAAATGTACTTCATTTCCCTTTAATGTAGATAAAGGTGTATAGACATTGACAAACAAATCCACATATGATATAGTTGCGTTGAAACTAAACAAGGAAGTAACATGACTAAGTGGACTTTACCAAAAGATAACTTTAACCCTGTAAGTAAACCCTTACACTACAACACAGGAGAAATAGAATGTATTGATTACATTAGACAGGTACTAGGTATTGAAGGTTTTATCGCATACTGTCATGGAAACATGATTAAATACCAACACCGTCACAGGTACAAACAAAATCCTGTGGAAGATATGGATAAGGCTGACTGGTACATGCAAAGAATGAGAGAAGCTATGAAAGAGGTACATAAGTGAAGCCATACGAACGAGGTAGACGTGACTTTACGGTAGGTAATATTTCTAATCCTTACCGTAAAAACTCTAAAGATAATAGAGATTGGGAGTATGGTTTTAACAAAGCCTACTTCCTTAATTTAGATAAGGTAAAGAACATTGAGTCAAAAAAACTTAGCCGAAGAAGCCAAGAAATACGCTAACAAAAAACGTACACCTAGAACACTTAAGCCCCTCACTTCCCGAAGGTATCTAGCAGGACAAGCTCTTGCTGGAATACTTTCAAGTAGTAGAGGGGCTTTAAATATGACTGAGGTAAAAAGGTCATCATATGAGTGGGCAGACTTTATGTTAGAGGAAGAAGATTAGTAGGGTCTAGGTAACATTTTTAAGTTATATTTTTCTGCTCTTAAAAATGCATCAATTAGAGATAGTTGTTGCAAAGCTTCTGTTGTGGATTTAATATCCGCAATCTCAGCGAAAGAATTAAAGTGTCCCATTTTATTTACAGCTTTATCTAATTTTTTAATACTACCAGCCGTGCCAACTAACTTTATCATTTTAAATAAAACGCTATCGTTGCTTTCTATAGCACCTAGTTCCATAAAAGATTGTGTAGATACTTTAGCACTCTCCATTATCTTTTTAACTTGATCTTGTCTTTCAACTAAAGAGTATTTCTTTTCATCCATAAGATCACTCTTTATAAGTTTAGTAGCGCCAAACTCTACAAAGCTATTAAATACTTCTGCATACCTATTACTACCCTTAGCAGAACCAGATGTATTTATGGACAAATCAGCAGTAAAAGAAGCCTTACCAATCATGTTCATCATTTTAGATGTATTAGTAAGTTTAACTTCACGTACACCTACAATTTTAGACGCTTCTTGTGTTTGTTTACCAGTAGCTGCTTTATATCTTTCGGGAGCTAGGTCTCCACTAACAGCACCAATCATTTGATCCATGTAACGAAGGGAGTCATTCCAGAACCTACTGTTTTGCCTTCTGTCAATAGTAATTCCATCACTACCCCTAGCTAAGCCTACTATCTGATTAATTGGGTCTACCGCTCTGGTAACACCTGAAAAAACTTGACTGCCCATTTTAGAACCAATTCTACTTAACTCTTTCATTGCATCTTCTTCACCACTTAAAGCACTCATCATTGTAGAACCAAGGCCATCTACAGTCTGGTTTAACTGACGTGTAAGAGAACCTAATCCTAATTGATCACTTATATCTTTTAACATATCTGGTGGTGGTTGCTGCCCTTCAATAAGATAAGACATAATAGAAGAACTTGCTTTTAAGTGTGAAAGAGGAAAGTCATATTTAAGTGTTGTTACTGCTCCAAATTTATCTCTGTACTGATCCCAAGCTAATCCCTCTTCACGATTAAATTTCTCATTGTCAATAAAAGCAAATACAGTACCATACCCAATAGCGGCTCTCATTGCAAGTTCTTTTTGTGACTTTCCTTTATAAGCTGTACCTGTAGCTTTTTTAAGGAGCATTGCCCCCCCACTACTTTCAACCATAAAATTAATAGTGTTATTAAAGAACCTACCAAATGGTACTAAGAGACCAACCCCCGGTATGTTACGCATTTCCTCAAGAAATTTTGGTGTTAATCCTACATCAGCATAAGATTTAGAGAATGTAGCTTTTTGTGTTTCTACAACAGCCTTAGCTACAGCATCTTTAAATGTTTTAGTCCCCATAGCTACATCAGCATTTTCATCTGTAAAAAATTTAGACCAGCTTTTTCCAAAATCTTTACGAAGGTTTTTATCTAGTTGATATGTAAACTCTTGAGATTTTGTAAAAGCATCTTGAGCTTTAACAAAAGTAAGTGTCTGTATAAAATCAACACCTTCATCTATCTTTGATCCAAACATACTTTTTTTAGGGTCAAAGCTAGTAATTTTACTTGCGTCTACTCCTCCGCTAAGAGTCTCACGTAACTCTTTTAATAGAGCTGGATTTTTATTACCTAAAGCCTCAAAAGCATCGTATGTCATTTGAGGATCAAGAAGATTCTTCATTCGTTGCTTGTTAGCCATAAATAAAGAACTAGCCTCACGTAAAGCATCCGTAGACTTATCTTCTTTTCCTAATACTTTATACATAGCAGCAACAGGCAGTTGAGAAAGACCAACACCTATATCAGCAACAGAATTAATTCCTGTAGCAGCGCCCCAACCTACTAAGTTAAGTGCAGAAGTAGAGGGGTTAGAAACAAGAAGTCTAATAACTCTGTTTTGATTTGCCCTTATACCTTCATTTACATAAGTATCTAAAAATTTTGCTAAACCTGTAAGTTCTTCTGGCTTTGGGTTTTGATTTAATAGGGCAGATTTTAAATACTCATCATAATTTGTGTCAGCAAAATCATCATCGGTCTTTCCTAACACTCTTCTTACTTGACTCCAAGCATTTAAAAGCACACCACTTTGATTTGTTTTAAATGCAAGATAATCTGCAAAATTATCTATATTAAGGTTTTCAATCTTATCTGCCCGACCTTTAATCCCTTTTGCTCCACCTAAATTTACTTGACGTATTCCTGTAGCTTCCATAAATTGTTTTAAAAAAACTGTGGCAACATTTTTATCTCCCGCTATATCATGAGACTTAGTACTTTTAAGTGCATCAGTTACAAAACGGCTAATTGTATCATACTTATCTCTTGGTTGAAAGTGATAGCCTTGTTCAGCCATAGCTTCCATAATACCTCTGACCCTTAAATCTTTATTTCCTAAAAGTAAAGTAGTAAAGAATTTTTCGTCAAGTTCATTTAATAAAACTTTTTCAGGTTCTATTGGGCCTATAAAGTTTGGGTCTTTGGTAGCTCTAGCAAGACGTTCTTTTTCCTGCAGCTTAACAGCATACCCTCTTGATACTGCTTCCTGCCAACCTTCAGACCCAGCTATCCTACCTTCATTACCACCAGTGGCTGTATTATCAGCAAGTCTTAGATCAGCCCTTCTAAGAAGTTCTTCACTTCCATCTTCAAGCTGTACTCTAACTTTTCCATTTTCAAAACCTATTACTCTTGCTGGTATAGCTTCTTCCATACCAGTCTCAGTGTTAAGTCTTGTACTTCTTTTAATTACTTCTTCACCCTCAATAAAGTTAAAACCAAACATATCGGTCATACTTTCAAGAGGCTGTCTATTTACATTTGTAGCAAGAGCAAGAGATTCAGTACCTAAAAAATCCTTACTTGACCTACCTATTGTAGCAGCTCCAACAGCACCGCCTAATATTACAGTTCCAAGAGCAGCTAAACCTAAAGAAGCAGCACTAATATCTTCTTGTACACCAGTACGTACCATACTTTTTTCATAAGCATAGGCTGTTCCTAATGCTTGCACAGTGTCTACTACTACAGTGCCAATTATTTCTCTACGAGCAGTTTTCTTACCTTCTCTTTGTGCAAGACGTTTACCAGACTCTATACTAATACGACCAGCTTGTCTTGCAAAAACTTTTTCTCCAAACTCTTTTGCTACTTCTACTGTAGCACCTTTGGCTAACTGCCTTTTCATAGCTTCTTTAGCCATTACTTGAGCAGCTTTAACCCCAACTTTAGTTCCACCACTAGCAAAAACTTTACCAATGCCCAAGCTAACTAAGTTTACTGGATCAGCCAAAGCAGAACGAACGTAATCCCACGTACCACTAGCGGTTTCACTTAAAGTAGTTTCATCACTGTATAGATTAGCCATACCCTCAAACAGAGTGTAAGCCTCTCCTGTTTTAGCCATTTGTTTTTCATCAAGACTATTAAGATATGCAACCTCAGACAAAGCACGAACACTATTGCCACCAGCAAATCCCCTCATGTTGTTCATAAACATGGTGGTTATTTCTTCTCTGCTATATTGTTCTGATTCTTCTACATTATAACGGTCTTTCATGTACTCAGACACAATACCGTAATACTTATCATCTTTTAAATCACTCTCGGTATAGGTACCTTTTTCTAGGGTCTCAATAGTAGCAGGTTGAGGTACAATATCTTGAGGCTGTTGTTGCTGTTGTTGTATAGGTTGCCCTTTAAAAGTATAACCTTCTGGCAAACTGTTTGATAAGCCATTAGACTCTTCATTTATTTCTGGTGTCATTGACGAAGAAGATTGCCCCTTAAAAGTATAACCTTCTGGTAGACTATCTAATGCATTACTCATTATATTCAACCCACTCACCATTTTCAGTAAAAATTAATCTGACGCCAGTAACAGGGTGTGGATCACTTATATCTCCGACTACAGGAGGAGGGGGAGGAGGTTGTGGTAAAGCTCCATTACCAAAGATATTTTTTTGTTCTGAGTATTCTGATGCTAAAGAGTTCCAAGCATCATATCCATAAGTAGAATCTAAAGAAGCATAATCTTTAAGACCTACTCTAGTTTGAATTTGTTGGAGTTTTTCTGCTAAATCACCTGCATCTTCATTACTTGGGTCTGCCTCAAATGCAATCAGTGCAGCAGAAAGGTCTGCTTGAAGCATATCATTCATTCTGTCACGCCACATATTACTTTGATTTTTTTGTTGCTCTGTTGTAGGAACATTTAAACCAAAAACTTTAGGGTCTACTAATTGATAACTAGAACTAGGGGCAACAGGTTTAGCTGAAAATTGTCCCATATAACCATAAAATTCTTGTGTATCGGTTATATCTTCTGGCATACCAGCCATAATATCTCCAACACTTGCAAACTTATCAAGGTCTGACTCAGGTGTTTCACTAGCGCCAATAATCTTAACATTAGATATTAAATCTAAACCATATACACCATACCCCTTTTCTTCTGCCTTTCTATGAGCAGCAGCTAATTTTGTAATAAGGGCAGGATTATTTTTAAAACTATTTACCCATTCATTACCCCCTTCTACATCACCTATTTGTTCTTTAAGATATAGAAGATCAGCTTTCATACCTGCTGGAAGCTTTCTGGCGTCAATAAAAGAGTTAGCTACTACACCTAGAGCAGCTAATCTTTTTTCTGTAAGGTTAGTCGTAAAATTAGCTTGAGCTTGTTCTTTAGCATCAAGACTATCTTGACGAATAAGTTTCCGCCAATCTTTGTCTTCTTGTGCTTTAGCAGCCGCAGCTTGTTCCGCCGCTAAACCTTTTTGGCCCTCTAGTAGACCTACAAAACTTATAGCCATTTAAGCTCTCCTTGCCATCAAACCAGCAGGTTTATCTTCTACTACTGGTTCTTTATCTTCTACCTGTGATTTTTTTTCTAAAGGGCTACTGTCTAAGTCCATGTCATCTAAAAATTTCTTTGCCATAGATATTTGACGAGAGTAAGTTTTTACCTTCTTAACTTCTTTATCTTCAAATCCTTCCTCAAAATCAATACCAGCAGCTAAAGGAATACCACGTATAAACTCATGTAAGACTGGACCTATGCTTAAGCTAATATCTATGCTATGGATACCCTGCATAACAGCACTACGCATCACAGCCTCTGTCAGTGTTTTAACATCTACTCCTGCCTCAATAAAGTCTAGTATATCTTCAGCAGCTTCTTCATTATTTAAGTGATCTATGTGATGCATAATTGCTTCGTCCACATTAGTAATCTCAGGTGGATTTTCATAAGGAGCGTTCTTAGGTTCAGTAGTAAGAGACTGTCCCGGAATTGGTCTATCGTACATCATTATTCTGATCTCCAATTATTAATTGCTTTAGCACCCTTTAGACCATCCCTTTTACCTACACCTGCTGGTTTTCTACCGTACCAAGCACCCCAACCATTTGTAGCAGCTTTATCTAATCCAAATTGAATTTGTTTTGTAATGCCTTCTAAGTCATTAGCATCTCTTAACCTTAATCCTGTAGCGTCTTCAAACTCATTCCCTAAACCTCCACCAAGATAAAGTGAAAATGGTCCGTAAGAATCTTCTCTTCCTTCAAAAGAACCTTTACCCTGTCTCGGCACAGAAGACTGATACTCTGTAGAATTTAAACCTTCAGCATTAGCAATTTTAAGAGCAATAGTAGGGTCCATACCTCTAAGCATAGCTTCATTAGTAATTATTTGTTCCATTTGATCTTTTGAAACATTATAATCAATACCTTCTGCTCCACGTGTAGATGAGTCTTTAGGACCGGGTTCTGAGTTAATACCCATGCGCCTTAAAAGCTCATCTTCTTTTAACATCCTATCGCCATAAACACTTGCCTGATCAGCCAGAGATTTATTTTCTGCTACTAGATAGCTCATCATACTTTCTTTAAAATTACTTTGACGTTCTTGCAAATAAGTAGGGCGACTCATTAAACTGCCTACTTCTGGTTTACTTTTTTAAAGAGCCATCAGTTCTTGACTTGTAAATTGCAGGTCCACCTTTAATTGTACCCACAGATTTAGCAAGGTTTAGAGCTTCTGATGCTGCTCCTGTTACAGCATTTTCATATGCATCTTTAGAATATGACATTTATTTTTCCTTATGAGAATAGAAATCTATACATAAATTCAGACTTAGCAGCATCTTCTTTTGCATCTAGTTGTATGCGAGTGCTGCTTAAGTCTTTATCTGCTACTACTATTTTGAGATTTCTTTCTGCAAGACTTTCCCCTGCAGTAAAAGCATAGGCCATCATATCTCTTTCACGTTGCCAAATTTGATTGATGGCATTTTCTGTAAGTCCATTTTCAAACTTAGCATTAGCCATGTTAGCCTCATTTTCAGCAGCAGTATTAAGAGTAGAAATATTCTGCCTCCACTGTGCATTAGCCTGAGCCACGACAAGAGTATTAGTAGCATTAAACTGGTCTCGTTGATTTTTCATCTCAGCGTTAAACTTAGAGATTGCATTAGTCTCACCAGCATTAAATTGGTTCATAGCGTTAGTCTGTGTTGTGTTAAACTGCGAGACTTGTGAGTTAAGACTTGCCATAAATTGATTGGTTTGATTCTTGCTTGTTGCATTAAATTGTTTAGAAGCATTCTCAGCAGCAACATCAGTAAGCAATGCTTGTTGTATAGCTTGAGCTTTAAACATAGAGGTTTGTTGTGTATTATTTAAGTTAGCCATATCCATTTGCAAGAAGTTTTGAGCGTTCTGTACAGCGGCTTGTTGCTCATTAGATAGGTTAGTTAAATCCATCTGACTCATAGCAGCAGCATCAGCCATAACCTTAGCGTTTACTGCTGACATATTAGCAAGATTTGCAGTCTGTGTCAACCGTGCATTTTCTAAAGCTATCTGCTGGTCAGCAGTAAAGTTCATATTAGCAATGTCACTAATCTTAGCAGCATTAGTTACACGTGCTTGAAACTCTTGATTAAAGTCTAACTTAAGAAAGTCAGCACGTTGTTGTGCAGCAAACAAGGCAGTCTGTTGACGGTTACTTAAGTTTTGTGCCTCAAACTGTGCTACTACTTGTGCATCTTGTTGTGCTATAGGCAGTGCAGACTCCATAGTGGCCTGTATGATAGCTTGTCCAGCCATACTACTAGACCCTAAGCCACGTGCAGCCATAGCTGCTGTAGCGGCTCTCATGGCTCCTGCAGCCCAAGGAGGTGTAGCACCACCCTCAAAGTCTTGCATTAAACCTTCAAGTTGTCCCTGTACTGTAGCTTTCTTACTTGGGTCAGCAGTAGCAGCTTGAATGTCAGTTGCTTCTTTACTGCAGCCATGTCCACAGCAGAGCCACTAATCATCTCACCTTCTTCTATTTTACTGGCAGGAGGAGGAACTATCTGAGTAGGATCAGTAATTTGAACAATATCCTCAGTACCCAAGGCAGTCATCTTAGTAGGATCACCTTTAGCAGCAGTAACTTGAGCTTTATCAGATACAGTACCTTGTGCTGCTGTTACTTTGTCTAACTCATCCTGTGTTTTATCTGCGACTGCTGATGCAGATATTGTCTCTGGTGTTAGTTCAGCAGGAGGAGTAGCTTGAGAAGCAGTTACACCTGTAGCTGTAGCCTGAGTTGTTACGTCATCTAATTGACCTGAAGCAGAACTTAAAATTTGATTAGGGTCTTCTGTCATCTTAACAGGGGTAACAGTACTAGCCATAGTTTTTGGTGTAGAAACTGCCTTGTACGACATATCACTAATAGCTTTATTCTTCTCTTCGTTTGCTTTTTTCTCTTCTTCAGCTAACTCTTCTGGTGTTTTAGCTGTGTTAGCATCTTCATCAGCAGTAGTAGTTGCTGTAGTAACAGTCCCACCTTCTGCCATCTTTTTAATTCCGCCCACTGCATTTTCTGCTGCTTGCATAGCCATATCATAAGCACTAGAATTTCCCGGAGTAGACTTAATAAACTTGTCCATTTCCGTATTATCTACTTTACCTTTGTAGCCCATAGTTTGCATCACTTTATGCTTCTGCTCTGTGGTAAAACCTGCAAATTTCATTATTAAAATCCGTCCTTTAATCCGTCAAGTATATCTTGAACTGATACTCTCTTCTTAGCATTAGGTGTGTATCTACACATATACGTCTTAGGGCATTCACTAAACTTAAACATAGGGTAGTGGTATCCTATTGTACCATTAGGTCCACGGTAAATGCAAACCATTTCTCCCTGTATCTTAACTCTTTTTGCTAAGTGACACTGTACAAACTCAGGGTTACTTAACAGCCCTGCTAACACAAGGGGTAACACAACAAGATTAATCATTAACCAATTCCTAGTGATATCAGATATATGCCCCCACCTAATACACCAATGATTAGTAATGATAGGCCACCTATAGCTGCGTTGTTTGCCATCTGTCTTTTAGCTTCCATCGCCGCATACACAGTCTCTTCACGTTCCTTACGTATCTGCCTACGCATACCTAACATTTCATCGTATGTGCCAAGACCAAACCTGTAGTCTAACATAAACTTTATTTCTTTTTCTTTCTCAAGCAATGTCTTCTTACGAACAATAATGTCCATTGCTTCTTGTTCTATGTTGTCAGTACCGTGTGTCTGCTTGTCTAACCACGTAGGGTTCTTACGTTGGGACTCAGCCCTAGTAATGTCAGCTACTGCACCGTACCATGCACCTAGTTGCTGTGATACATCTTGTATCTCTCTACCAGCACCTACTAGCATCTTGACCCCTTTGAAGGCTGCATTAGCTGCAGCAAAAGCTGTAACGGGGTCTATCATTTAATTATCTCTTTGCGTGATTAGTTGTAACCACATTTAATGCTTCCTTGATTGCTTCTACATTTGCATCAATACGTGCAATCATTACGTCATTCTCATGTATATCATCAGCTAGTCTTGCTGTGCTAGTTTCTACATCAGCTATCTCAGCCCTGTTGTACTTAATGTCTGATACCATACTGGACACTGCCCAAACTACAGCAGCACCCTGTGCTAGTAATGCTCCTGCTATTGTTACTAATGTCCAGTTTATATCCATTACGTTACTCTGATTTACTTGTAGTATCTGTCCACTTTGGGTTTGCAGACCACGTTGTACCGTCAAACAAATATCTAATACCCGTCCAGTTTTCAGGAGCAGTCACACCTGTGTACATTACACTATTAGAAGTATTGCAGTCACCCGCAATAAGCTCAACAGGTGATCCTATTTCTGTATGATTAGTAGTTATGTTTACAACTTTATCATCTGCGAAAAGGTAAACAGAAAGACCGTCTTTTACTAAGGTTTTCATTATAATTTTCCTGTGTTGATGTATAAACTTGACGATGATAACGCAACGCCAATAGCGTTAGAAGCACCCCGACGTAATTGTTGAGGCAGTTATAGGCAACCCATAAACTGCGCCAGTAACAAGGCCACTTTGGTTAGTGTTTATGCCACCGATTACTGTTACTTTTCCTGATGCGCCATTTGAAATTGATTCCGCAGCTACTCCCACCCATGATGGGTTTGCAGAGTTAAAAACTATATGTTTACCATCATAATTGTTATCATCTTGAAAACTCAAAATACACTGGTCAGTATCTTCATCGTAAGCAAGCCCAGCAATCACTACATTAATCTCCGCAACAACAGTCGCTACCCCCGCAAAGAATGATGTTCCAGAGATTGAACCTTTAATTACAGTCGCAAAATTTATGGTTGCAGCTTCAAAAGCCAAAATAATTTGGTTAGTGGCACTATCAAACACAAGGGCACTTCTAAGATCTCCACCAGCCTGAGTTAAAGATTGTTCTGTGCCAAAACTAATTGACGTTCCGCTGACTGTACCAACTCTAGTGAATAGTTCAGTTGAACGGGCGTAAACAAATAGAAATTTATTTGTGTTACTATCAAACTCTAGTTTATTATAAAAAGTAGTACCAGAATTGCTATAAACTACTGCTGAACCAAAACTAATTGACGTTCCACTTACAGTTCCAACAATAGCAGTTCCATAGTCAGAGTTACTATAGTCTGTATATGCGATAACAACTTTGTTTAAATTGCTATCAAAGCGGCAATCAATAAAACCGTCTTTTGGGTTATTTGTTGTGAACGTAGCTTCGGAGCCAAAACTAATTGAAGTTCCGCTTACAGTTCCGACCTTGGACCTTCCTTGATCAGAGGCTTTGTACGCTACAACTACTTTGTTGGAATTGCTATCAAAGCAACAATCCAAAGTAAGACAATTAACGGTGCTAAATTCAACAGCCGAGCCAAATGTAGGCGTTGTTCCGCTGACAGAAACAACTACAGCATAACCATCATCCGACTGATTGTCATCTGAATAAACGCAAACGGTTCTTGAAGAATTTGTGTCGTAAGTTGCTCTCATTTTATGGCTTGTTGCGCTGAGAGCTACAGGAGTGCCATACGAAATGCTTGTCCCCGAAACTGTCCCAACTATACACGTTAAATAGTTGCTATTGTTTGTATCACGATAAAATTGAATAATTTTGTTGTTTGCAGTGTCATAAACCGTTGCATTGTAATCGCCTCTACCTGAACCTACACTACCTGAAAATCTAATTGGAGAACCAGCCGTTGCGCCCATCGTGGAAATAGTACCGTTGTTGTTTAACCCGACTAAAGCACCAGCACTAATGCTACCACTAGCAGTAAAAGTTTGTGAACCGCCACTTATTTTAGTACCCATATAGGTTGCCAATCGTGACATAGTGGCTTTTCTATTTGTTCCACCTGCGCCATCATCTACAACCATTAAGTCTGCGTCTACTAATGCAGCCCCAACATCAGTACCCCCATCAATATCTAAATCTGATATACTAATACTTCCGTCTGGGAAATTTACTGTACCTGTTACAGTACCACCAGTTAAAGGCAGTGCATCTGCTGATTGGAATGTACCAAAAGACACAATCTCTACTACATCATTAGCTGATGCACCAGAGGCTAACACAACATCTGACCCATTGGTAGCTGTAAAGTCTGCCCTAGCTAAGTGTACACCGTTAAGATATACAGAAACAAAGTTAGGGGTATACCCTTGGGTAGTAAATGTAGTTTGATTTGATGTGGCTGTATATACGTCCCGACTTTGTGTAGCCTGTGGGGTAGGTATTGCGCCTATATATCCTGACATTCTGTTTCCTTATGAATTAACTATACCAAACATATTGATCTCACCTGACTCAATATTACCTGACCCAAATAAAAATTGAACTGCGTTTTGTGCGGCTGCTGAAAGATGCATCGTAGCATTACCTGCACCCATACCATAACTATTGCCAGAGGAATCTACATATTGAAGCTGTGGACTAGATGAGGTGTATGCAGCTACGTGTGGGGAGTTTAATCTCCATTGACCACTAATACCATATTCATTTGTATCACCACCTATTGCCCCATTAACAACCATAAGTCCTGTTTTATCGTCAGTACCCGCATAATGGTAATTTCCATTTGTAGCATCATAACTTGAGCCACCATTAGCACTCAGTCTAGCTAGAAACAAACTACCTCCACCATCTGTAACTGGTATTACATGCTGAAATATAAAAACATATTGATCATATTTACTTGCATCAAACTGTGTAAAACTTACAGTAGCTGCATTAGATATAGCTCCACTAGTAGCAATAAACTCTAACCCACCGCCAATCTTAGTACCCATATAAGTTGCAAGCCTAGACATTGTAGCTTTACGATTAGTGCCACCTGCACCGTCATCTACAATCATTAAGTCTGCATCAACTAATGCTGCACCAATGTCTGTGCCACCGTCTATGTCTAGGTCAACCAGAGGTATTGAACCATCTGGGACAACTAGACTATTTGCAGTAACACTACCACTAACTGTAACATTACCACTAAACGTACCACCTGATGCCTTACTTACTGTATCACTTGTTTCAAAGCTACCGTGGGACACAATAACAATTTGATCATTCTCAGTAGCACCTGTTTCTAAGGTAACAGTAGAGCCATTAGTGGCAGTGTAATCTGTGCCATCTACTAATCTTATACCGTTCTGATATACATGCACAGCACCGACAGTATAACCAACATTAGGAATACTGGTTTGGCTGGCTGTTGCCGTAATTGTGTGCTTTGTTTCTATTTGTTGTGGTGCTGATACTGCTACCTTACCACCTATATAACCTGCCATATTGTTTCCTTATGAATTAACTATTCCGAACATGGTGATTTCACCCGACTCAATATTACCACTAGCCATTTCAAATTTTATTGCATTAATAGCAGTGCCTTCATTTGCTATGTAACCTTGAGCATCACCAACATCATCAATACTTGTGGTAGTTGGTGTTTCATACCCAGTATTTACAGTAAAAATTCTATATCCAGAAGTAGATGCGGGATTAAGTGCTGTCATTTCTCCACTAACTCCTGTTGTATCCCCAGAAGCTCCACCCAATACGCCAAGATAAATACCAGCTTGATTGCCCGTAGTGCGGTAATTACCACTTGTGCTATCATAAGCACCACCGCCATTTACACTTACTCTACCGAAAAAATCTACATTATCATTAACAGGAACTACATTTAAAAGATAAAACTTATAAGAGTCATATTTAGATGCATCAAAACCTGTAAATGCTACACTAGCTGTACCATCACTTATAGCCCCACTAGAGGCTATAAACTCTAACCCACCACCAATTTTAGTTCCCATATAAGTAGCTAATCTACTCATGGTAGCCTTGCGGTTAGTACCACCTGCCCCATCGTCTACAATCATAAGGTCAGCATCTACAAGAGCAGCACCAATATCTGTACCTGCATCAATGTCTAGTAGTGACAGACCTACCCCACTACCAGTAAGGTTTGCTGTATCTCTTGCTTTAGTCATGTTCTATCCTTTAGCTAGGCTTGGTAGGCCACGTAATACTATTAGGGAAGCCACTCTGTGCTGGTACGTCCCGTAGTGCTGCACGATAAGTAGTCCATGCACTAGACATGGTTACATCACTGTTGCCCATCCAATCGGTAGCAGCTAGTAGTGCATCCCGTTCCTCACGAACAGCTACAGCAGCACGGGTGTCTGCACCATCAGCCCATGCTTGTTCCTCAGCATCACGGGCAGTTTCTTCTGCTGCTGTGAACTGAACCATTTCTCCGTTAATATTATGATATCTTGGCATTTCTGCTTTTCCTTTGTTGTTGTGTTATGATTCTTTAATTCCGTACATTTTTATATTTCCAGAAGCCATATTACCTGTTGAAAAATAAAACTGAATAGCATTTACGTTAGCTGCTACTGCACGAATACCGCCGAGTGACCCCGTATAGTCAGCCCGATAATACGCCATGGGTTCCGTATTAACCCAAACACCCTCATTTGGATAAACTGACGTTGCAACTGCAGTGTTATGCGGCTGGTAAACTTGAACAATTACACTCATACCATCCTCGTTTGTGTCACCGCCTATACCATTGCCAGTAAGAATATCAATTTGTGCAGAATCAGTAGTACCGTTAAATCCATGATAATCAGTACTACCACTGTCATAGCTACTGCCGCCATTACTGCTTGTTCGACAATAAATTGATGCACCGTTACTTGCTGGCATTAAACGATCAAAAACAAAAAAGTATCTGACATATTTGCTATTATCAAATCCTGTAAAACTAATGTTTGCGGAATTACTAGCTGTAACAGAAGCAATATACTCAGTTAAACCACCAACTTTAGTGCCAATATAAGTAGCCATAGTCTCAACACTAGTCATACGCATAGTGCCAGCATCGTTGATCAAGACACCATCACCGTCAGCAATAGCAGTTGTGCCTCTGGCTGTACCACCGTCTATGTTATCTAGTTCAGCTTTTGTTACACCAGTGCTTGCTAATGCAGCTAGTTTCTCTTGCCTACTCATTAGCTGTCAATCTCCATATAGCTCATAATCACTGAGACTTTATCTGCTACACTACAGTCTACCTTAATAATGTCACCTGCATTAAGAACAACCTTACCGTCTAGTACAGACAGGATGATCCTACTGGTATAGCTGCATCTTTAACTAAGTGTGCTGTAGTGTTTTGTGTTTGACTTGTTTGTGTAGTTGTACTAACTAAAGTTACACTTGCTGTAACCTGAGAGGTGTGTACGTTAGCTAGAGTAAGTCCTAAGATGATAGCCCTAGTACTTGATTGGGTAGTGTATATTGTTTCAGGAGTACCTGCACTAGCTGGTGCAACGTCCCTTGTAATTGTCTTGAATGTATTTGCCATTAATTTGTTTCCTTATCCAAGGGCGATTGCTAAAGCTGTTGCTTCATCTTGTGCTACTGTAGTTACTGATGCGGTAGTTGCAAGTGTACCAGCAGTACTAGGTAATGTCAAGGTAATATCTGCAGTAGATGCAGGACCAATAAGTGTTACTTTGTTTGTACCGTTATCACTATCCTCAAAGAACTCAAGGAACCCTGCAGAGGTAGAACCATTCTTTAGCTGAACCCCTGCATTTGCTATTGGGGTAGTAAGAGTAGGTGTAGTAAGTGTTTTGTTTGTAAGTGTCTTAGTAGTAGCTGACAGGTATGTATCAAAGGTATCTACTGTAGTTTGACGCATAGTGCCACCATCATTAGTAACAATACCGTCACCACCAGCTACAGCCGTAGTACCTGCAGAAGTATCCCCATCCATTATATTAATCTCAGTAGCTGTTGAAGTTACTGCTACATCTTCGTTAATCTTAGGAGAGGTTAGTGTTTTATTTGTAAGTGTGTCTGTAGATACAAGTGATACTAAAGTAGAGTTAGCACCAGCAGGTAACATAAGAGTATTAGTTACCCCCTGCTGAGTGTGGTTGACCATATACTTTTTGACCGTGGCTGTTACTTTCACAGTTAAATACAACAGCACCTGAGTTAGTGTTACCCCGTACAACAACAGTACCTGTACCATTAGGTGCTAGGTCTAGTGTAGCATTAGAAGTAGTAACAATGTCATTGCCATTAAGGTCTAGATTTCCACCTAACTGTGGGGTACTGTCTTCTGCTACATTAGAAATAGCACTAGAGGTAGCAAGGCCAGATACTACAGTACTTCTTGAAACTTTCTTTATGCCACCACCAGAAGTATCTAATGCAAGAAATACATCATCATTAGCAATAGTACTAATTTCTGATAGACTGCCTATTGTACTACCACTAGCATCAAGAATGTTTAACTCAGCAGCAGTTGCTGTTACCCCATCCATGATGTTTAATTCTGCAGTAGTGGCAGTAACACCGTCCATAAGGTTTAGTTCTGCTGTTGTAGCAGTTACACCATCCATAATATTAAGTTCAGCAGCAGTAGCTGAGATAGCTGTACCATTATAGTTAATAGCATCTACGTAGGCTGTACCATCAATGTACAAGTCACGCCATTCTTGACTAGACGAACCAAGATCAAAGGAACTATCTGTATTAGGAATAATACTTGAGTTTACATCAGCACCAAACACAACATTGTCAGTAGCTGCATCACCCATTGTAATCGTACCACCATTAAAGGTAGTAGTACCTGTTACAGTAAGATTACCACCAACAGCTAAATTACCTGATATATCAGCAGCACCATTTATATCTATAGTAGTAGCTGCAATCTGTATCTCTGTGTCAGCTACAAGGTCAAGCTGCCCGTCAGTACTAGAATTAATATAGATAGCACTATCACGAAACTGTAACTTTTCCGCAGCCGCAATAAGTATATATCATCAGAAAACTCAAAGTAATCCTCATCCTCCATCCACTTAAATACACCGTCATTACTTTCACCATCAAAGGTTACTGTAATGTCTGTACCTGCAGTACCGTCACCCATCGTAATAGATGTACCAAGTAGCTTAGTAATAGGACCACCTTCTGCAGTAGTACCGTCATGTGTGTGGCCTGTACTTGCGGCAAAGGCAGCTAATAGCTGATCAAACTCATTGTTAGTGTGAGCCGCCGTAATTGTATCGCCATCTGTATATGTTGATTGTCTTGAATATGTAGCACCCATCTAACGTCTTGCTCCTAATTGATATTCTAGCTGAAACCCTTTAAGTGAGTACGGGGCAGTAGTACCACCGTCTTCTACTTTTAATGCAACTGAAAAACCAGAACCTTCTACTGGTTGACGTACAAGGGGTTGTGTTGGCCCACCATAAACAAACTGTGTTGCACTGCCTTGTGTGCTGTACGTAGCAGAACCATACTGTGCAGCCACGTTAGCTGTATCTAGTGGGTAGTTTGCAGGTCTAGCAGAATCTGTATCTTCGTTGTCGTATCTACGAATAAGGTCAGCATCAATGTCTGCTTCTGGTTTGTAGTTAATGATAACCCGTTGCATGTGCTTACGGATACCACTGTCTCCAAAGCTCATGTCAGGACTTCTGTATCTACCTAAGATAGCTGTACCATCAAAGTCATTACCTGATTCTTGTCTTTGTATAAATCCTGTAGTGTCACCATGTAGGACAATTACATCACCTGACTCAACAAAGGTATCCGTACAAGCTACCTGTATGCCTCTTGTTTCAGAAAACTCAAATGCTTCTTTTTAAGAACACAGATAGCACCTTTAGATAGT